>QIRE01000018.1_pt1 | contig 207460 bp, 202 predicted proteins | sample 2940141 | NCBI WGS metagenome assembly QIRE01 (sample SAMN09273532, study PRJNA473421) | Gut metagenome, whole genome shotgun sequencing project. | isolation source: gut tissue | host: Folsomia candida VU population | place: Netherlands: Amsterdam | collected 2016-03-06 | reverse complement strand
TGAGACGACTCGACAGGTCCGTGAGAATCGGACAACTGGAGTGAGACACGACAAGAAGGCCTGAAATCACAAAAAGATAACGGATACCTCTTGTGCGCCGTTATCTTTCCGTTATAGATTGCTCGCACGGAAGTTGTTTGCTGTGGCAACCTCCTCATGTGATTGCAGGACACTCTTGGTGCAAGGGACAAGGGCCGGTCGGAAGCCTCTCCGACCGGCCCTTACTTGTCCCCGCGCGTTCCGATCAGCCGTAGAGCTCGCCGACCGGGATGGGCACCGGCAGCACGTTGCCCGGCTGCGCCAGCGGGCACGCCCACGCGGGATCGTAGGCGCACGACGGGTTGTAGGCGAAGTTGAAGTCGACGACCACGGTGGATGCCGCGGCATCCGACCCGAGGTCAGCGCCCTTGATCGTGTCGAGCAGGTACCGGCCACCGCCGTAGGTTCCGCCCGGCTTGCCGGCGAGGGCGTCGCGGACCGGGACGAACAGCCCGCCCCCGTACGTCGTCAGTCGCCAGACGTCGAGCGAGCCCACATCGGGGACCTCGACCTTGCCGACCCGCACGAACGGCACGACACCGTCGGTGCCCGTCGCGAAGTCGAAGCCGCCCGGCTCGGCCTCGACGATCGGCAGCTCGAAGCGCCACTGCGGGTCATACGGCGCGACCGTCAACCCCTCGAACATCAGCCGGTCGGCGCTCAGCAGCGGAGTGGCCGGATGCCGCGCCATCAGGTCGTCGCGCTCGATGCGCCAGAGTTCGTGCGCGACCTCGGGGTCGTCCTCCGCGCGGACCGCGGCGTAGAGGGCGAACACACGGCGGCGCCAGTCGGCGACCTCCAGGGCGATACGGGCGGAAGTGTCGGGGCGGTCGGCCATGACCTCAGGCTACGCGCCGGGCCGACCGGCGCGCGGGATCAGACCCCGCCGCCCCCGCCGCCGCCTCCGCCACCACCGGCTCCGCCGCCGCCGCTCGACCCACCCGAGGTGGAGGATGACGACATCGCGGCCGACGACAGCGACCCGATGCCCGACGAGAACGATGACGCGTCGAACGCGCCGGAGCCGTAGTACCAGTACGGGCCGACCACCCCCGCCGCCGTGTAGAGCACCGCGAGCTCTTTCGACCACTGCTTCTCCTGACCGAAGACCACGGCATACGGCAGGAGCTTCTCATAGAGCGCGAGCTTCTGGCGCGGATCGTCGACGTCGACCGCGACGCGCTCGGCACCCTCGGGCGACTGCAGCATGCGGATGCGATCAGCCTCGGCCCAGGAGATGAACTCCTCGAGACCGCGCAGATGATCGCGCGTCTCGGCGCCGCTCGCCGTGAGCGGCTTCCGCGCGCACAGCGCGATGATCGCGATGAGGATCACGACTGCGACGCCCATCACGGCGAGCGGCACGGCGGGGTTGACGCTCGCACCGATCGCGAGCATCCCGAGCGCGAAGACGGCGATCACGCCGACCGCGCCCGCGATGATCGGCGCCGCGCGCGTGGCGCCCGTCACCGTGCGCCGCAGGCCGCGGCTCTTCAGCTCCTTCTCGGCCGCGGCGAGGATCTTCTGCGCCGCCTTCGAGAAGCGGGTGTCCTGCGTGCCGAACTCGTACTGCTCGCCCGGCACGCCCGTGCGGAAGAGCCCGTCGAGCAGCATGCGGCCGTCGCCATCGGCGAGCGACGGGTCGACGAGTTCGGCGATCAAGCCCGCTTTGCCGAACCACTTCGCCTTCCCCTCGACGATGCGGATCGATCCGACGACGGCCTGCTCGAGCACTTCGGCCGGGATCGCCTTCGAGGTCTTTCCGAGGAGCACGGCGCTCTCCAGCGCGTCGACGCCCGGCGGGGGCGTGTACTCCGCGATGATCGTCGGCCGGCCCGGTTCGTCCGCGAGCCCACGACGCCGCGCGCGCAGCGCGACACCGCCGGCGCCCAACACCGCGAGGCCCGCGGCCCCCTGCATCCACCCCAGCGGTGCCGCGAGGTACGACGTGTCGAACGGAGTGAACGTCTCACCGGCGAAGCCGACCGCGAGCGACAGTGTCTGGTGCGGCCCGACGCCGACGGCGAGCGCGGTGATGACGGCGCCGTCGTTCTCGGCCGGCGTCTGGATGATCGACGCGCAGGGATCCGTGGCGTTCTGCACCCCCTGATAACAGGCCATGCGGCCGGAGAGACTCGCGGCGAGCTCGGCGTCGAGGTGCAGGCGCGCGGTGACGAAGGCGAACGGCTGTGCCCAGTCGACGCCGTTGACGTCCCAGTAGAACTCGAGCCCCGTGTCGGGGAAGTTCCAGGTGACGTTTTCGAGCGTGTAGGTGATGACGTACGTCTGCTGCCCGTGGAGGAAGTCGTCGGCGCGCGAGACGATGCTCGTGACGCCGTCGTCGGAGTCGACCTCCATCGGGCGGGCAGCGCCGTTCTCGTCGGTCACCGAGGTCACGTCGGGGTGCAGCGGCTGGCCGTTGTAGCGGTTCGGGAGGAGACGCCGGATGCCGCGGTTCTGGTCGGCTTCCGGAAACACCGCGACGATCTGCTCGACGACCGCGAGCCGGCTGACACCGTCGTCGTCGCGCGTGAGGGTGTAGTCGACCGTCATCGAATCGAACGTGAAGTCGTCGACGTCGGCGAAGACGCCGATGCGCGGCTGGGCGCTGGCGGCGGATGCCGGAGCGACGACGCACAGGGCGGCGGCGATGAGCGCGATCAGGATACCGAGACGTCGCATGCCACTCACCCTATGCGCGCACTAAAATGGGCGCTATGACCGACCGCCGCCTTGCGATCTCCGCGTGGGAGAGCCTGTTCCGGGCGCAGCATCAGGTTCTGCACGAGATCAGCGGCGACTTCTGCGAGGAAGACCTCACGCAGGCGGAGTACGACGTCATGCTGACGGTCGCGCGCGGCGACGAGGGAGCTGCGCGCCTGCGCGACGTCACGGCGAACATGCTGATCAGTCAGCCGAGCGTCTCGCGGCTGGTCGATCGGATGGTCGCGCGCGGGCTCATCTCGAAGTGCCCCGACCCCGAAGACGGCCGCGGAGCCGTGGTGCGCGCGACCGAGAAGGGCCTCGCGGCATTCCGCCGTGTCGCGACGACGCACGGCCGGTCGATCGCCGAGCGGATGTCGGTGCTCAGCGACGACGAGCTCACGCAGCTGCGCACCCTCACCGCGAAGCTCCGCTCGACCTGATCAAGGCTTCGTGGCCTTGCCGTCGAGCCACAGGGTGTCGGCGGGATCGCTGTGGGTGGTGCCGGTGCCGACGTGCTTCGCCGAGATCTGCGGACCCTTGGTGATGACGTGCACGAGCGCCATCGCGTGACCGCGCCCGAGGCCGTAGTCGTCGGCGAGCCAGGCGATGATCTCGCCGGCCTTCGTGCCGGGGCCGAAGCCCTTCTCGCTCGCCTGCGCGATGAGCTGCCGCGGGGTGAGCCCCGTCTTGTCCTCGATGTTGTCGAGGTACGCCTGGAATGACATGGCGCCAGCCTAGAGGTGGAGGGTCGTGCGTGGGGGTTGATTGGGGGGCAGCTGTAGCCGCATCCCGCAAGCGATGCGACCACAAGTGACCCCGATCTGCGCGCGCAGGTTCCTCCACAGGTTCGTGTAGACGACGATTGTCCACCGTTCGCGCTCCCGCGACTCGAGCCGAGCGCCCGGAGCGTGAGAGTGGATGGATGCCACCCCGTCCACGCGCGCTGCCGTCCGCACTCGGTGCCTCATTCACCACCGCGCAGGCCCGAGCGTCGGGCGTCACGCAACGTCGGTTGCGCGCATCCGACCTCGAGCACGCCTTTCGTGGTGTGCGTATCGTTCCGACGATCTACGATTCGGATGCCGGGCCGCTCGCGGTCGACCGTCGACGGCGAGCCCGCCTCACGACGAGGGCGCATGCCCTCGCTCGCGTGCTTCCGCCGCACGCGTTCTTCGCCGGCGAGACGGCGATGGCGCTCCTCGGCGGCCCGCTTTCCGAGGCCTTCGATCCGGAAGGCGACCTCATCGTCGCCGTCCATTCTCCGCACCGCCCACCCCGGCGGCGCGGGGTGCGTGGCATCAAGGTGCGCGCGTCGCTTACCACCGTGATCGACCACGACGGCATGCGGGTCAGCAGTCCGGCATCCACCTGGGCGGCGATGGCCGGTCGGCTCAGCGAGCGGGAGCTCGTGGCTCTCGGAGACTTCATGGTCTTCGTGCCGCGCGACGACCGCGGTCGACCGCAACCGCGCGAGCAGTTGGCGACGCTCGACCAGCTTTTCGCCGCGGTGATGGCGCGGGGCCGGCGGAATCGGCCGCGCCTCCTCAGCGCGTTCGCGCGCGTGCGGGTCGGGAGCGCGTCACCTCTCGAGACCGACTATCGACTTCAGGCGGAAGATGCCGGGCTTCCGGAGTGCGAGCTCGATGTCGAAGTCCGCGACGACGCCGGCCACCTCCTAGGCATCTGCGACGTCGTCTACCGCGCCCAGCGGGTGATCGTGGAGATCGAAGGCGACCATCACCGCACCGACCGGATTCAATGGGATCGCGACATCGAGAAGTACGCGGCGCTCGTCGCGGCGGGATGGGAAATCATCCGTCTCACCTCCCGCCACATCCGAGGCCGCACTCCGCGGGGTCCGGAGATGGTCCGCCTGGCGCTCGCCCGACGGGCGTGACTTCGCGGCATCCGCCCTCGGATTCCGGGGGCGGTTGGTGCCGCATCCAGTCGCTCACGCGACCATGGCTGACCCCCAAATCCTGCCGCCTTCCGAGTCGGGGGCAGTTGGTGCCGCATCCGGGTGAGGATGCGGCACCAATTGACCTCAATCAGCACCCAGCAGCGCGCATCCTCAGCACTCGATGACGTTGACCGCGAGGCCGCCCTCGCTGGTCTCCTTGTACTTGGTGCTCATGTCGATCCCGGTCTGGCGCATGGTCTCGACCACGGCATCCAGCGACACGAAGTGCGTGCCATCGCCGCGCAGCGCGAGGCGCGCGGCGGTCACGGCGGTGGATGCCGCGATGGCGTTCCGCTCGATGCACGGGATCTGCACGAGCCCGCCGACCGGGTCGCACGTGAGCCCGAGGTGGTGCTCCATCGCGATCTCGGCGGCGTTCTCGATCTGTCGGTTCGTGCCGCCCATCACCGCGGTGAGCCCGCCGGCGGCCATGGCGCAGGCCGAGCCGACCTCGGCCTGGCATCCGCCCTCGGCGCCCGAGATCGACGCGTTCGCCTTGAACAGCGAGCCCAGCGCGGCGGCGGTCAGCAGGAACCGCCGGATGCCCCGGCGCCGGTTGGCCTCCGCGGTCGACGGGCCGGATGCATCACCCGGATGCATGCCGAGGAGCGCCGAGCCGACGAGCTCGCCGTACGGCGTGACGGCGTTGCCCGAGCCGAGCCCCGAGTCGGCGAGAAACCGCCACCAATACATCGCGACGGCGGGGAGGATGCCGGCAGCGCCGTTTGTCGGCGCCGTGACGACGCGCCCGCCGGCGGCGTTCTCCTCGTTGACGGCGAGCGCGAAGGCACCCAGCCACTCCCCCGGCAGCTCGCGGGTCGAGGCGCTGTCGAGTTGCGCGCGGATCGCGCCGGCGCGGCGCCGCACCTGCAGGATGCCGGGAAGCACCCCGTCGGCGCGGAGCCCGGCATCCACGCACGCGGCCATCGCGTCCCAGATCCGGTCGAGCCCCGCGGCGACGTCCTCCTCGCTCCGCAGCGCCTGCTCGTTGAGCCGCGCGGCCTCGGCGACCGTGATGCCGCGCTCGTCGCACGCTGCCAGCAGCTCCGCCGCCGAGGAGAACTCCACCGGGAACGCGGCACCGCGGACGTCCGCCGGCGCACCCTCGCGCCGGATGAACCCGCCGCCGACGGAGTAGTAGGTTTCGCGCAGCATGAGGCCCGAGTCCGAGACCGGAGCCGGGGGCAACATCGACGCACCGGTCTCGCGGACCACCGCGTCGCCGGCGCGGGCGGGGCCGACATCCGCCGACGACCACGCCTCGAGCGTCATCGCGTTGGGATGCCCGGGCAGCCGCGTGCGCGGTGCGAAAATCACGTCGCCCCGTTCGAAGGGCACCCCGGGCATCAGCTCGCGCCCCGCGGGCCACGTGCTCCAGAGCGCGCGGACGGCATCCGGATCCACCGTCTCCGGCTCGAGCCCCTGCAATCCCGCGACGACGGCGTCGGGGGTGCCGTGGCCGATGCCGGTCGCGCCGAGCGAGCCGTAGAGCGTGCAGGTGATGCGGGCGATGCCGGGGCCGAGGCGCGCGGCGAAGTCGCGGCCCGCTCGCATGGGGCCGACCGTGTGGGAGCTCGAGGGTCCTACTCCGATGGAGAACAACTCGAACGCCGAGACGTATGCGCTCACGCGTCGAGACTACGCCGACCCGTAGGCTGGCGGCGTGAGCTCCGACGACATCCGACCGCTCGGCGAGATCGACGACGATCGCGCCGCGGCGCTCGCCGCCGCCGGCTCCGTCGACGACGACTTCCTCGAGCGGTTCGACGCGCAGTTCCCCCGCCTGCACGCACTGTTCACCCGCTTGTACGGCGATCGCGCCGACGGCCAGACCCAGCTCGCGGAAGTTGTCGGGGCGGCATCCGCCTCGTGGAACTCGCGCCCTCTCGACCTGAAGGTGCGCGACCGGCAGCGCAGCGCCGACCCCGACTGGTTCCAGTCGGAGCGGATGCTGGGCGGCGTCTGCTACGTCGATCGCTTCGGCGGCAACCTCGCCGGCATCCGCGATCAGATCCCCTACTTCCGCGAACTCGGACTCACCTACCTGCACCTCATGCCGCTGTTCGACAGCCCCGACGGTGAGAACGACGGCGGCTACGCCGTCTCGAGCTATCGGCGCGTGAACCCCAGCCTCGGCACGATGGCGCAGCTCGCCGACCTCGCCGCGGAGCTGCGGCTCGCGGGCATCTCGCTCGTGCTGGACTTCATCTTCAACCACACCAGCAATCAGCACGAATGGGCCCAGAAGGCGATCGCGGGCGACCCTGCATTCGAGGATTTCTATCTGATCTTCCCCGACCGCGAGATGCCGGATGCCTATGAAGAGACCACGCGCGAGATCTTCCCCGACGACCACCCGGGCTCGTTCGTGCAGCTCGAGGACGGTCGTTGGATCTGGGCGACCTTCTACCGCTACCAATGGGACCTCAACTACGCCAACCCTGCGGTGTTCCGTGCGATGGCCGGCGAGATGCTATTTCTCGCGAACCAGGGCGTCGAAGTGCTGCGGATGGATGCCGTCGCCTTCATCTGGAAGCAGCTCGGCACGACCTGCGAATCGCTCCCCGAAGCGCATATGCTGCTGCAGGCATTCAATGCCGTGCTCGCGATGGCTGCGCCGGGGATGGTCTTCAAGTCGGAGGCGATCGTGCATCCGGACGAGGTCGTCACGTACATCTCGCCCGAGGAGTGCCGGCTCTCCTACAACCCGCTGCAGATGGCGCTGACCTGGGAGGCGCTGGCCACCCGCGACGCCCGTCTGCTGCAACAGGCGCTCGAGCGCCGGCACGCCCTCCCGGCCGGCACGGCGTGGGTCAACTACGTGCGCAGTCACGACGACATCGGATGGACGTTCGCCGATGAGGATGCCGCGGAACTCGGCATCGACGCCTTCGGGCACCGGCAGTTCCTCAACCGCTTCTACACCGGTCGGCATGAGGGCACCTTCTCGCGCGGTGTGCCCTTCCAGGAGAACCCCGCGACCGGGGATGCGCGGGTGACGGGAACCACGGCATCCCTCGCCGGGATCGAGGCGGGCGACGCCGGCGGCGAAGACCGCGTCGTGCTGGCGCACGCGATCGCGCTGTCGACGGGCGGCGTGCCGCTTCTCTACCTCGGTGACGAAGTCGCGCAGCTCAACGACTACTCCTACGCCGACGACCCCGACCGCCGCGGCGATTCACGCTGGGTGCACCGTGGCAACCGGCCGCGCGATCAGTACGCCCGGCGCGGCGACGCGGGCACACCCGCCGGCCGCGTGTTCCGCCGCCTGACGAAACTCATCTCGGTGCGCCAGGCGACGCCGGAGTTCGCGGGTAACGCCCTCGAGACCTTCCGCACGCCGCATCGCGGCGTGCTCGGGTACCAGCGCGCCGGAGAGCACGCGGTGGTGCTGGTGCTCGCGAACGTGTCGGATGACGAGGTGCTCATCGACGCGCTGACCCTGTCGGGCTACGAGCGATCCGCCCGCGACCTCGTGCGCGACGCCGACGTCGATCTCGACGACGGCATCGTGCTGCGCCCGCACGGCTTCACCTGGCTGCGGGTCGCGCCCCTCTGATTCAGACGGTGCGTGCGGGAAGAACCCAGCCCGGACGCACGAAGTGGCACGTGTAGCCGTGCGGGATGCGCACCAGGTAGTCCTGGTGCTCGGGCTCGGCCTCCCAGAACGGCGCTTCCGGCTCGATCGTCGTGACAGCCTTATTGGGCCAGAGGCCCGAGGCGTCGACGTCGGCGATCGTGTCGCGGGCGACCTGCTCCTGCTCGGGGCTGAGCGGGAAGATCGCCGAGCGGTAGCTGGTGCCGACATCGTTGCCCTGACGGTTCAGCGTCGAGGGATCGTGGATCTGGAAGAAGAACGCCAGCACATCGCGGTACGTCGTCTTCGACGGGTCGAAGACGATCTCGACGGCCTCAGCGTGACCGGGGTGGTTGCGGTACGTGGCGTGGTCGTTCTCCCCGCCGGTGTAGCCGACGCGGGTGTCCAGCACGCCCGGCTGGCGGCGGATCAGGTCTTCGACGCCCCAGAAGCAGCCGCCCGCGAGGACGGCGGTCTCGGTGCCGGGGGTCCGGGTGATCGTTCCCGTGTCGGTCATGATGCGTTCTCCTGTGTAGAGGTGGGGTCCGCGAAGAGCCTGCGGTATTCACCGTAGCCCTGCTCGTCGAGCTCGGCGGCCGGGATGAAACGGAGCGCCGCGGAGTTCATGCAGTAGCGCAGGCCGCCGGCATCCCGCGGCCCGTCGTCGAAGAGATGCCCGAGGTGGCTGTCCGCGCCGGCCGAGCGCACTTCGGTGCGCGTCATCCAGAGCGTGCGGTCGACCTTCTCGGTCACGACGCCGGACTCGATCGGACGCGTGAAACTCGGCCATCCGGTGCCGCTGTCGAACTTGTCGGTCGACGAGAACAATGGCTGCCCCGAGACGACATCGACGTAGATGCCGTCGTCGTGCAGGTCCCAGTAGGCGTTGCGGAAGGGCGGCTCCGTCGCATCGTCCTGCGTGACCCGATGCTGGGCGGGCGTGAGCCGACTGAGAGCGTCGGCGGTCGCGCGGTAGTCGTGTGACATCGTTTTCTCCTCGTTTCCCGCGGCTGGCTGCCGCGTCACTGAGGGAGAACGGATGCCGGGCCGCTTTTGGTCCCGCGAGACTGGGAGCGGGCCGTGAGTTTCAGATCTCGTCGACGAGTGCGCGGGCCTGCTCGGCGCTCAGCGGGATGCCGGACTGCTCGGCGCGCTGCACGATGCGCTCGACGAGGGCGTCCGCGTCCGCACCCGGAAGATCGGCCCGCGTCTGCGACAGGATGCCGGCGACCTTCTCGTCGTCGGTGGCGTTGTTCTGCGACATCGCGGGCGCGTCCTGCTCCGCGGCGCCGGCGTTCTCCTGCTGCGCGGCGCTGACGCTGACCGACTCGCGGCCGCCGTCCTGGCCGTGGTGGTCGGCGCCGTCGGGGCGGGTGTTCGTGTTCTCGGCCATGCTGCGTCTCCTTGCTCGTGTGGTGCCAGCATGGCGCGCGCGGGTGCCGAAAGCCACGGGGTTGACGTCGAGGTGTCGGCTCGTCAAGATTCCGCGGTCGCCCAGGCTTCGTGCCCCACGCGGGCGACCTGCCCGGTCTCGAGCGACTCCGCGATCGCGAGCGCGACGGCGTGGTCGTGGCTGGCGTCGGCGAGCGAGTATGGGCCGGGGCCGTCACCCTGCGCCCACCTGCCCGCGGCGACGAGCATCTCGGCGAGGGCGACCTCTTCGTCGGAGAAGCGCGCGCCGGGGAACGGGTTTCGCCAGAGCACGTCAACGCCGAGCGCGAGGTGGTCGGTCGCGTACCCGTCGAGGTCGAGGTCATAGCCGAGCTGACGTCGCTCGATCGAAGCGTTCACGACGGTGCGCGGCTCCGGCATCCACACCACGCGGTCGCCGTCGATCTCGCCGCGGCTGCCCCGCACCACGACGCGGCGGTGCCGCAACTGGTTGTGCCACTGATTCGAGGTGAAGTCGTAGAGCCCACTCTGGCCGCCGCCGAAGTCGATCGTGGCGAGCTCCGTCGACGCGGTCTTCTCGGTGTCGTCGTCGGTCCAGGCATCCCGACCCATGGGGTCGACGAGTGCGCTGTCGAACCGGCGCGCGTGCACCTCGACGGCGCCGCGCGGAGCGCCCAGCAGGCTCCGCATGATCGCGACGGCGTGATAGTCGTGCGTCGACGAGACCTGCACCGATGTCGGCTGCCCGATGATCCCGCGCTCCACGATGGCGCGGCGCGCCGCGTGCCCGGGGTAGCGCGGATACTGCTCGGCCACGTGCACGAGATCGGTGCCGCCGACGTCGGCCCAGAGCGCGCGGAGGTCGTCGATGGTGATGGCCGGTGGGGTTTCGGTGAGGGTGGGGATGCCGGCCGCGACGAGCTCGCGGATGACATCGGGGGCGACCTCGCGCGGCACGCTGACGACGACGAAGTCGGGGCGCTCGGCCGCCAGCAGATCGGCGACGGTGGCGAACGCGGGAGCGCCCTCGACCGTGTCCGCACCCGAACGCGTCACGACGCCCGTGACACGGAGCAGGTCTGGAAGGTCGCGCGCGGCACGGTGGAAGAAGCCGGCGCGCCAGCCGGTGCCGACGACGGCGAAGGACGCGGTCATGACTGCCCTATCCAGAATTGCTCGGCGGGCACGAGCGTCTCGAGGCGGTCCCAGAACTCATCCGGCAGTGCGGTCTCGGCCGCGCGCACGAGGCCGTCGAGGCGTGAGAGCTTGCTGATGCCGACGATCGTGGAGTGCACGCGGGCATCGCGCAACGAGAACTGCAGCGCCGCCGTGGGGAGATCGGTGTCGAATTCTTCGCAAAGGACGGTCATGGCTTCGATGGCGCGGAGGGTCTCGGGCGCGGCCTCCCGGTAGGCGTATTTCGTGGTGCCGCTGCGGGGAGCGGCGAGGATGCCGCCGCCGTAGATCGCCGCGTTGACGACACCGAGACCGTTCGCAGCGGCGCGGTCGAGGATGCCGTCGGCGCTCCGGTCGACGAGCGTCCAGCGGTTGTGGACGAGGAGCACCTCGAAGACGCCGAGGCCGAGGTAGCGCTCCATGAGGCCGAGCGGTCCGCCGGCGAGGCCGATGTGGCCGATCTCGCCTTCGTCCCTGAGCTGGACGAGGGTGTCGACGGCACCGCCCGGCGCGGTCATGACCTCCCACGGGAAGCCTTCGGGATCGTGCAGATGCACGAGCGGCAGGGCGTCGACGCCGAGCCGCTCGCGGCTCTCGCGTACCGAGGCGCGGACTCGCTCGCCCGAATAGTCGCCGTTCCGCGGGTCGACCTTCGTGGTCACCAGGAAGTCCGCGGGCAGGCCGCCGCGGCGGGCGATGCCGGCGCCGATCCGCCGCTCGCTCTCGCCGTCGGAATAGCCGTTGGACGTGTCGATGGAGCGGATCGGGCTCTCCAACACCGCCGCGACGAGGTCGATGGCATCTTCCGCCGCGACTTCGTACCCGAACGCGGCCGGCATGCTGCCGAGCGGGCTGCCGCCGACCGTGACGGCCGAGATGTCGAGACCCGTGCTTCCCAGCGGTCGCTGCCAGTCCTGTGGTGCGTGCGTCAAGAGATTCGCGCCCTTTCCTGTGGCGGTCGGCATCCGCGCGCGACCACTCCCATCGTGCCGCATGGCAGCGATACCACGGCTAACGTGGACGAATGCCTCGTTATCTCGCTACCGCCGTGCTGGTCTCCGCCCTGGCTCTGACAGGATGCGCGGGAAGCGTCGACGGCGCGCAGAGCGTCGCGGATGCGTGCGGCGTGCTCGCCGAGGGCCTCGGCAATGTGCAGGAGAGCGTCACCGCCGCAGATACGGCGCTCACCGAAGGCGATACGGAGGTTGCGCGGGCGAACCTCGCGTCGGCGTCGGCAGGCCTCAACTCGGTCGCACCGCAGATCACGAATGTCGGGATCGCCGAGATCCTCGCCGACGTGACCGGCGCGATCGACGATGTCAGTGCTGCCGCGGATGACCCCGACGCGCTCGACGGGGCCCGCGACGGCCTGCGCTCGGTCGTCGAGCGCTTCAACGCGGCCTGCGGCGGCTGAGCTCGCCCGACATCGGGCGCGATGTCCGCGCGCTGCTCGGTCGGCTCAGCCCTGACCGGGGGCGCCCCACGAGCCGCCGCCGGGCGGCTCCTCGCATGTGGCGTCCTCAGTGAGCGCGGCGACCTCGACGTGGACGGCTACGTCGGAGCCGGATTTGCTGAGGTTGAAGACGACGCCCTCCTGAGCGCCCGGTTCGGGGATGAACCCGATACTGCCGCCGTCGACGGTCGGGTCGTCCATGGTTTGACCGGGAGTGGTCGTGATGAGGCCCGCCGGCGGATGCGCGAGCACCCAGGAAGCGACGTCGGCCAGTGTTGCGCCAGGCACCGTCCACCTCCCGTCGAGCTGTTCAACCGGCGGGCAAGGCCAGGCCGTGAAAGTACGATCAGCCCCGCCGGCGCCTCCTTCGGACGGGGCGCTGCCCTCCGGCAGGCTGACCGCATCGAGCCACGCTTGCGCTCGAGCGGCGGCCGCGGGGTCGGACGGGGTCGCCGAGGGCGACGCGAGCGCTTCAGAGGTGGCCGTCGGCGAAGAGGCGTCTCCAGGACGGGCAGACGTTGCGGGGTCGGCGGAGGTCGCTGGAGTGGCGCACGCGGTCAGCGCGCCGGCAAGCAGCAATGCGCCGACGGCGGTGGTTGTGACATGTCGCATCCACTCAACGTATCTACTTTCGTCGCGGCCGCCCTGTGGTCAGGCGACTCGAGTGAATCGCGGACCCTCGTACCCGTCGCGGCTGATCGAGTCCCGGAACATGTCGAGAGGGCGCACCCAGAAGCTGTAGTCGTCGTAGAGCTTGCGGTAGAAGACGAGGTGCTCCTCGGTCTCGCTGTGCCGCCCTGTGCCGATCACTTCGTAGCGGGATCCCTTGAAGTGCTGATATGCGATCTCGACGGGCGGGGCGGTCTAGGCTCGCGTGCCATGAGCGCCAACGATCGCGACCACCACATCGTCCTCCTCGGCGCGACCGGCTTCGTCGGCCGATTGACGGCGGCGCACCTCGCACGCTCGGCGCCGCCCGGCGTGCGGATCGCCGTCGCGGGCCGTTCTCCTGAGCGCCTGCGCGCGCTCATCCGCGACCTCGGGGTCGATTGGCCGATCGTCGAGGTCGACACCGCCGACGACGCCGCGGTCGCACGCATGGCGGCCTCGACCTCCGTCGTCGCGACGACCGTGGGACCGTACCTGCGCTACGGGCTGGGCGTCGCGGCCGCGTGCGCGACGGCGGGAACCTCCTACGCCGATCTCTCCGGTGAAACCGCCTTCGTCGCGCGCAGCATCGCTCAGAACCACGCGGTGGCTGGCGAGACCGGAGCCCGCCTCGTCCACTCCTGCGGCTTCGACTCGATCCCCTCCGATCTCGGCGTGGGACTTTCGCACGCCGCCGTCGGAGGTGTACCGATCATTTCCTCGCTCCTGCGCGTGCGTTCCCTCCGGGGCGGCGTGAGCGGCGGCACAATCGATTCGCTCCGTCAGCAGATGATCGAAGCGAAGACGGATGCCGGCGTGCGCCGCCTGCTCGGCAATCCGTACGCTCTGACCCCCGGCGTCCCCGTTCGGCTCCCCGGACGCCCCGACAGCGGCTGGGGCAAAGATCGGGCGTCCGATGCGTGGCAGGCTCCGTTCGTCATGGGCTCCTACAACCAGCAGATCGTGCAGCGGTCGAACTATCTGAGCACGTGGAGCTACGGCCGGCTCATGAAGTATCGCGAGGTCGTGGCGACCGGGCGTGGCCCCCGCGGCGCGCTCAGAGCCGCCGCGATCGGCGCGGGCACCGGCGCGCTCGTCGGCGCGCTCTCGTTCGCGCCCACGCGCGCCGTCCTCGACCGCGTGCTTCCCGCGCCGGGGAGCGGTCCGAGCGATGACTCCATCGCGAACGGCCGATTCGCCGTCGAGATCGACGCGTACCCCGTCGAAGGCGACCCCGTGCGCACACGCATCGCCGCGCCGTTCGACCCCGGCTACGGCGGCACGGCGGTCATGCTGGGCGAGTCCGCGCTGAGCCTCGCGTTGGACGATCTGCCCGACCGCGCGGGGGTCCTGACCCCGATGACGGCGCTGGGCGATCTGCTCGCGGAGCGGCTCCGCACGCAGGGGTTCACGCTGAGCACACAACCGCTGGAGTGATCACAGGCCTGAAGCGACGACGCCGGTAGCGACATAATGGGGCGATGCCCGCCGTCACGATCGAAGTGCGCCGCCCGTACGCGCCCGACGAAGAAGTCGCCCTCATTGATGCCGTCCACGCGGCGCTCGTCCAGGCGTTCGCGATCCCCGCCGAGGACCGGAACATCCGTCTGATCGTCCACGAGCCTCAACGATTCTCGTGTGCGCCGGGATTGGCTCGACCGGAGTATCGGACGATCATCACGATCGACTGCTTCGCCGGCCGAAGCCTGAACGCGAAACGGAGTCTCTACCGCTTCATCGTCGAAGGCCTCGAGCCTCTCGGCATCCCCCGCGATCACGTCTCGACGATCATCCACGAGATCGCGCTCGAGAACTGGGGCGTAGCCGGCGGGCATGCCGCCAGCGACGTCGACCTCGGCTTCACCGTCGAGGTGTGACGGACGCCTGCGACGAGCTGGGTGTCAGGCTGACTCCGCAGCGTTGATCGCGTCGACGCCGGGTGTCTATTTTCGGCCGACCCAGACGTTCTCGGAGATCAATTCGCGATCTTCCCCGCCTCGATGGTTGACCTCCGCCTGAACATGAGCGGTGTCGCTGATCGGGACGGACACGATGTCACCCGGTTTCCCGCAATCCGTGCTCTGCCAGACGCCGTCGAGAACGAGCGACAGGCACAGCGTCTCGCTGTCGTCCGATGCGCGCGCGAGATACACGTCGTACTCATCTGCCTTGCCGACGTAACGGAGAGTCGCGACGTCGATCTTGTCGGCTGACCCGTCGACGACGGAGGCGGGTCGATCCGCTGCAGTCTGCTCGCGCGCGAACTCGGCCGGAGGTGAGCACGATGCCAACAGCAGTACGGTCGCAACCACGGTCAGCGCCACGAAGCGTCGTGACTTCATACGCCGAATCGTAATTTATCCACCCGTCATAGACCACGGGTTTCCTCCGCAGTCGCGACCCTCCCGCGCTTCACCCACAGTCAAGCGACTCGAGTGAACCGCGGACCCTCGTACCCGTCGCGGATGATGGAGCCCCGGAACATGTCGAGAGGGCGCACCCAGAAGCTGTAGTCGTCGTAGAGCTTGCGGTAGAAGACGAGGTGCTCCTCGGTCTCGCTGTGCCGCCCTGTGCCGATCACTTCGAAGCGGGATCCCTTGAAGTGCTGATAGATGCCGGGCGCGACCTCGGCGGGTGGTGATGGTGACATGCGGCGATCGTACGGTGCCGGCGGTCCCGCATCGCATCGGCTCGCCTCTTCGGGCACCGAGCGATTCTTCAGGCGCTCAGCGGCTGGATTGCGTTGATCGGGGTTTGGGTGCGGGCTTCCCCTCCGTCCCAGTCGAAGACCAGTCTCCCCTGGTCGTTGACGCGGATGCTGTGTTTGCCCCTGCAGCTTCTCGAGGTGGTTGGAGGGCGGGATCCTCAGATCGTGCAGCTCCGCCCCCGCTTCGATCATTCGGAGCTTGCGCACCAGACACCTCCGGACGTCGGGTGGCACGCGTCGCGGTGCAGGACCACCGAGCCAGCACTCCTCGATGTCCCGGCTTCGGGCCAGTAGCGCGCTGCGGCGCGAAGGTCAACCCCGCGCCGACAGTGACTCGAGCCGCTTATCGTCGGGGTGAACCCAAAAGGAGCCCCATGTCCGACACGCTCGTACGCACCGCGCAGACAGGCCCTGAAGCAGGTTTGGATAGCGTCACGGAACCCACCCAGACTCGTGTGGAGCGCGTCGGTCCCGACTGCTACGTCGTGCTCGCGCGGGCCGTGCCGGTGGGGTACATCGACGTGGCCGGGCCGGTATTCGTAGCTCTGCACGGCCGGCATTACCATCGCGCCGTGGAGGTCGGGCAGGCCCGCGACCTCGACAACGCTGCCGAAGCAGTGCTCGCGGCCCACATCGAGGGCGGCGCCCGATGAGCGGTACGGAGCACGTGGAGGGTCCGGAAGACCGCGGAGCGCCCGTGGCCGAGTCGCACATCGAGGTCTCTCAGCACGACGGGAACGTGCGCATCGACATCGCCGACGATGCGGTCGCGCGGCCCGGGCCGGGTCCCGGTCAAGCCGAGGCGGATGAGCCCGCGTCGGACGTTTGAGCCCGACAGATCGTACGACAGCAGTGCGACCACGTCGACGAGGTAGCGCGAGACATCGTTGGTGATCTCGACGGTGAGGGTGCGTGCCGTCACGGCGGTGCCGACCGAGTCGGTCCGACGACCGCGCGCACACTCCCAACCCACGAAGCGCGGCCTGTGTCCAGCGGTCGGGCCGGAAGCCGGTCCTTCACTGACAGATAAGCGGCATGATTGAGGTATGAGCTCGCCGCGCCTCGATCCGTTCCTTGAGCTTGATCAAGCTGGTTATGGTCTGGCCATCCTCATGCCGGGCCACGATGGCATCGTCTGGCGTGCAAAGTAAACCGAACAACGGCAAGCGAACCTCGATCGGACGACAAGCTCGCTAGTGGGTCGGCTTGCGGGCGGTGAACCGCCGTCATCGCGTCGCCGGCGGGTCACAGCAGTTAGGCGCGTTCCACGGGCAGCCAGAGTTCGCAGGTGGCCGTGCTGAAGTCGTCGGCGCGCTCGAGCACCGCGACGACGGACGGGCCGGGGCGAAGTCGCCAGGGGTTGGACGGAAACCAGTCGGTCGCGGTTGCCGCCCACACAGCCTGAAGCGCGCTCGGATATGGGCCGTCGGTGCGGAAGACCGCCCAGTCGCCCGCGGGAACCTCGATCACGTCGAGTCCGTCGGGCGTTGGAGTTTCCTTGGTGATCGCGACGCCGTGGAGGTAGGTGAGTTCGGTTCCTTCGGTGTAGTCGGGGTCGACGTCGGCGCTCACTTGGAGGAGACCGGCCGGGTCAGTGTTGCTGAGGGCCTTCAGGCGCGCGTGTTCGCCGGCGGGCAGGGATGCGATGTGCGCCTGGATGTGCGGGTTGATGCCTTCGTGGATGAGCGGCACGCGGGTGGCGTGGCCTACGAGGCGGAATGCTGGTCGATCTGCGATGCGTGTGTCCATGGTGATGTTCCCTTCGACGGTCAGGCGGAACCTGATCTGTGGTTGCGTGCGAAGGGGGCCACCGTCGCGTCGGATGTCACCCGGCCCGGCGCCGTGCACCGATCGGAACGCTCGACCGAATGCCTCGGTGGACCCGTAGCCGTACCGCACCGCGATACTCAGCAGGTCTCCGTCCCCGAGGACCTCTGCCGCCGCGACCGACATCCGTCGGCGTCGGATGTAGTCCGACAGCGGCATGCCCGCCAGCGACGAGAACATCCGCCTCAGGTGGTACTCCGTGGTGCCCAGCGTCGTCGACAACGAGGCCACGTCGATGTCGTCGTCGAGGTGTGCCTCGACGACCTCCACCAACCGGTTGAGTTCCGCGATCATGGCGCCTCCTTCGACATCCACACTGCCGGGTGAATTCGATGGGCACCCTACTATCGCGGTCCGATACGATCACCTGTCGCCACTCGTCGACGCACGAATGTCGGTCGCTCTACGTGTCGATCATCCGGCGTCGAACGCGACGCTCAAGAAACGCTTCGCGAGGTCTTCTGCGTCCTCTGCTCCGTACATCTGCATCGCCTGGAGTTCTTCGTCGCGGTCCACAGGGCCGAGCGTAGTCGTCGATCAGTCGTCGTTGACGGTCCTTCAGCGATCGCAAGCTGGTGACTCCGGGGTCGGACGCGGGACTAGTCGCTGAGGCGAAGACCCCGACGCGCGAGTTCCTCAGTCAGGATCCGCACTGCTTTCGGGCCGACGCCGTGCAAAGCCAGCAGATCGTCCGCGGTGAGGGGTACGAGCTGTTCATATCGGGAGATGCCATGCACCGCGAGTTCTCGACGCGCAACGGTGCCTATCGCGGGCGGAAACTCGGATCCGATCGTCACCTCGCAAACGATACCGCTGTGCGCCCAAAGCGACTACGGCGCAGTAGCCGGTCCTTCAGCGAAACAGCGGTCGAAGGCGATCTTCGGTCACAGGCATCAACACCTCGTGATAGATCTGTGGTGCGGTCATGTCGCCCCAGTCGTCCTGCTTGACGCGGACGCGCAAGGGCGTCACTTCTGCGATTCGCACACGCAACCAGGTGCCGTCATCCAGCCGCAGCTCGTGCGGTTCGGCGAGGTAGCGCAGTCCGAGCGCGTCGAGGGTTTCCTCTGCGAGCATCCAGTCGACCACGTTCGTCTTCTCGCGTCCCAACAGGTCCACCGCGACGAATCCATCACCAACGGGCTTGATCCATCCCACCCGTTCGCCGTCGTCCGAACGTCGATGTTCGATCCAATCCGCATCCATACATCCAGGGTAGAGAGCTCAACTGCTTAGGACACGGACCGGTTCACCTTCGTCCGATAGCCGGTCGCCTTGCGCGCACCGCTCGGTCTCAGCAAGCACGTACGCGCTCGGTGCCGATTTTGCAATGGCCTCGGTGCTCACTCCCTGCCGTCCTACGGTGCAATCATGTTGCATTCGACCCGGCAAGGCTCTGGTAAGCCACTGCTGTTAGTCCATGGGCTCGGTTCCAGTATTGGCAACTGGGACCCGGTGGTACCGGCGCTGGCCGCTGAACGTGAGGTGATCGCCGTCGACCTTCCCGGATGTGGGGAATCCGCGCCCCTGACCGGCGAACTCCACCCCGATTTAGTGCACACATAGGTGCACACATGCGGTGCACACGTCCGCTCTGATTGAACTTTGGTAGCAGGCCGCTGCGCGCGCTCGCGCCGCGGAATCATGCGGATCCCGAGCAGCCGAGCGTCGCCCGCCTAAATCAAACGCTGATCAGCCGAATCAGACGGCCACCACTCTCCCAGAAAGCACGAAAACCCGCGGAAATCCGCGGGTTTTCGATAAGCACTGTCTCAACACAGTGTGCGCCCGAAGGGACTCGAACCCCTAACCTTCTGATCCGTAGTCAGATGCTCTATCCATTGAGCTACGGGCGCCCGGCGATCTTTCGAAGGCCAGCGACCAGGATACATGAGCGCCGGTCTTCCACCCAATCCGGGCCAGCGCGCTACTCGAGCTCGTCCCGCAGCGCCGACTCCGTCGAGCGCTCGGCGACGGGCTCGGGTTCCACGCCCTCGGCGCGCAGCTCCTGCGCCTTGGCGACGCTCCGGCGATGTGCGCGGAGCTTCGGGAGGTCGACGAGGCGGAGAGCCTGCATCCGCGCGACGCGCATGCGGTCGTAGTCGGGGTCGAGGTCGGGGCGAGCCGCCTCGATGCGCAGCGAACTGTCGATGTTGCTCGCGACCTCCGACCACGCGGCGTCGCGGGCGTCGGCGATGAGCTTCTCGAGCTCTTCGCCGTTCTCGGCGCGGGCCCTCAGCTCGGCGGCGACGTGCAGCGACTGCTTCTGGCGACGGCGGAGGTTGCGCACGTCCCGCGAGCGATAGTCGTGCGTGCCATCCGATTCGGTATGCCGGCGCCGCGCCGTCTTGCGCTCGGTTTCGGTGCGGTGGGCATCGTCTTCCGCCTCGACGGCGAGAGTCAGAAGCGCCTCGCGCGCGTGCGGCACGAACCGCTCGGCGTCGAAGTCCTGGCCCTGCGCCAGAATGTGCACGAGGATGCTGTTCTTCAGGCTCAACCGCGTCGCGGCCGAGGCGATGTAGAGCCCCTCCGCGACGACGTCACGGGTTCGCACCCGCTTGCGCTTCTCGGCCACCGCACCCTCCGATGTCGATCCTAGGCAACGCAGTGCACCAGAATCGACGTCGGGGAAAGAACAACTGGGGAAAGGTCGGCGATGAGGGCTCTCGACGTCAGCGGCGCCACGAGCGTGATCACGGGCGCCGCCAGCGGGATGGGCGCCGAGATCGCGCGGCAGCTCGCCGCACGCGGCGCGCGCATCGCGCTCATCGATCGCAACGCCGAGGGGCTCGCTGCCACCGCCGCGACCCTTCCCGGCACGGGACACACGGCGCACGCGATCGACCTCACCGACGACGCCGCGGTGAGCGCGCTCGCGACGGAGATCGCGGCATCCCACCGGCACGTGCAGACCCTCATCACCTGCGCCGGCTCGTCGATGCTCGGCTCGATCGATCAGCTGACGATGGAGGAGATGCGCTGGCTGATGGATGTGAATCTCTGGGGCACGGTGAACATCACCCAGGCGCTCCTCCCCTCCCTCCGCCGCTCCCCCGCCGCCCACATCACGCACCTCGTGTCGATCTACGGCCTCGCCGCGCCGGCCGGGCGCATCCCCTACGCCATGAGCAAGTTCGCCGTCCGCGGGTTCACCGAGGCGCTGCGCCACGAGCTTGAGGGATCCACGGTGTCGGTCGGCGCCATCTATCCGGCAGGCGTGAAGACCGGCATCATCCTGCACGGCCGCTACGCCGCGGCCCTCGACCCGGCGATCGCGCAGCGGGCGGCGAGCGCGCAGGCGGAGATGTACCACACCGAGCCCGCGGATGCTGCGGCCGCCATCGTCGCGGCGACCCTGAAGCGTCGCGCGCGCACGATGGTCGGCCGCGAAGCGCGCCTGGTCGACATCCTCACGCGGCTGAGCCCCCGCCACTACTGGCGTGCGATGCGCCGGCCCCTCCGCCGCGCGATCGACACGACGACGCCGCTCTAGCCCCGAAGCTTCGCGAGCACGCCCTCGACGCGGCGCGCGCGTCTCTCGAAGCGCGTGGCGTGGAGCTACCACGGCCCGCGCGAGCGGAGCAACCCCTGGCGACGCGCACCCGGCCTGAATACGCTCGAACCAGGTTCGAGAAAGGAGCACATCATGGGATTCATCGATGACGCGAAAGAGGTCGCCGAGACCGCCGGCCGAAAGATCAAAGAGGGCTTCGAAGACGTCAAGGACCGCATCGACGACAAGGTCGACGAGGCCAAGGCCGACGCCAACGTGAAGAAGGCCGAAGCCGAGCGCGACTCCGTCGAGAAGCGCAATGAGATCAAAGAAGACCTGCGCGGCCACAACTGACGCGAAGATCCACAGACGGCCCCGGGGAATCCCCCGGGGCCGTTCTGCATCCCATCCGATTCCGCGTGCTCTCCGAACAACCTCCGACGCGACGACCGTCGCGACGTCAACGGAGGATTCCATGCGTACATCACCCAACCGCCTCGTCGGCACGATCTTCGGCGCGGTCTACCTTCTCGTCGGTGCTCTCGGCTTCGCCGTCACCGGCGGGGTCGGCTTCATCGCCACCTCGGGCGGCCTGCTCCTCGGCATCTTCGAGGTCAACCCGCTGCACAACGTCGCGCACCTGCTGATCGGCGCCGCGTTGCTCATCGGCGGCCTGTCGTCGGCTCGCGCCGCCAAGGGCGTCAACACCACGGTCGGTGCCGCGTACCTGCTGCTCGGCATCGTCGGCTTCTTCCTCGTCGGCACGGCCGCCAACATCCTGGCGCTCAACACCTTCGACCACTTCCTGCACCTCGCCAGCGCGCTGGTGCTGCTCATCGTCGGGCTCGGTTCAGACCGCAGCGCCGGCCGGAGCGCCGACCGCACGGTCACGGCGTAATGCGTACCGCGCCGATGTCGTGGACCGCGCTGACCGCTTGGGGAAGCGGACTGGTGCAGATCGCGATCGGTGCGGGCATGCTCCGGGGGGAGGATGCCGCGGCGCACGCCGTCGGCATCCTCCTTCTTCTTCTCGGCACCGCCGCCCTCGCCTGGGGTGCGGCGGTGCTGGTGCGCGGCCGCACGGTCACCCCACGCACCGTGGTCACCGGGGCGTTGGTCGGGATCGTTACCGTCGGCGCGGCGCTCGCGATCGACTCCGCGCACGTCAGTCCGCTCGCCGCGGGCGCCGCAGCACTGCTGGCCACCGCGACCGGTGCGGGTGTGACCGCGGGATCGCGTCGCCGCGTCACCCCACGGCGCGGCGCCGCCCCCGCGGCCGCCTTCGTCGCGGCGATCATCGTCGCCGCGATCGTCACGCCGGCGCTCGGAGCGACCGAGGCCGGGCGCCTCGCGCCGGATCATTCGTCGCACGACCTCGTCTTCGACGAGCACCAGCACTGACTCAGATCGCGGCGATCCGCCAGGATGCCGTGGCCTGCGCGCCCGGCGCCAGAATCAGGAGCCCCGCGTCGTAGTCGTAGCGGTCGGCGTTGAACGCGTCGGGAGCGCACGTCATCGGCTCGACGGCGAGTCCCGCGCGATGCGCCGGATGCGACGCTCCGGCGGGCTGATCGGCGGTGTGGATCTGCACCCAGGGGCACGCGGCATCCCACGTCATCTCGACGCCGGATCCCGACGCGTCGGTCAGGCGGGCGACAGCGGAGCCCACACCCGTGAAGGCATGGTCGATCTCCACCGCGCCGAGCGCGCGTGGGGCGCGCCAGTCGAATCGCTCGGATCCGGCGACGTCGGCCAGAGCGACCGGGGCGAGCGTATCGGCCGTCACCTCGAGCACCTGCGCGGCGTCGAGCGTGAAGGTCCACGTGTCGAGCGCCGAGGTGCCGGCGACGAGATACGGATGCGGCCCGGTGCCGAAGGGCGCGGCATCCGCTGACTCATTGGTCGCGACGACGATCTGCGTGAGGCCGTCGTCGCTCAGCGCGTACGTCGTCTCCACCCGCACCCGCCACGGGTAGCCGACCTGCGGCACGACGGTGGTCGCCAGCGTGACACTGTCCGCGCTCTCGGCGAGGACGGAGTAGTCGAGCCACGCGGCGAGGCCGTGCAGGGCGTTGGGGCGTCCGGGGTCGGACAGGGCGAGCACGTGATCTGTGCCGCCGAAGGTGTACTTCCCGGCGACGACGCGGTTGGGCCACGGCGCGAGGGTCGTGCCGCGGTAGCCCGGGCGCACCTCGTCGGCGCCGAACGGCACGACGAGGTCGCGGCCGCCGAACGTGAGGGTGCGCAGCGACGCACCCACGCTCGCGATCGTCGCCTCGTACTCCCCCGCCCGGAGGGTGTGCTGCGTGCCGGATGCGGGGGTGGAGGTCATGATCGTCAGAGTCCCTGTGCGAGTCGGTAGTAGGCCTGGTTCCACCGGATCTCCCGCTGGAAGTCGCGGACCGTCGTGGTCTCGTCGATCACGAGAAGCTCGGTCGCGGCGATCTCCGCGAAGTCGCGGAACTCCTCGATGCCGACGGCGGTCGTCATCACCGTATGGTGCGCGGCGCCCGCCGTGAGCCAGCACGCCGCGCTCGTCGCGAAATCGGGCGCTGGCTTCCAGACGGCACGGCCCACCGGCAGCTGCGGCAGATCGGGAGCCTCGACGTTCTCGACGACGTTGGCGACCAGGCGGAACCGGTCGCGCATGTCGCTCATCGCGACGACGACGGCCGGGCCCGGGTCGGCGGTGAACACCAGACGAACGGGGTCGGCCTTGCCGCCGATCCCGAGCGCGTGCACCTCGAGCCGGGCCTTCTGCGAGCTCAGCGTGGGCGAGACCTCGAGCATGTGCGCCCCGAGGATACGTTCGTTGCCGGGCACGAGGTCGTAGGTGTAGTCCTCCATCAGGCTCGCGCCGCCCGGGAGGCCCGCCCCCATGACGTTCGCCGCGCGCACCAGGATCGCCGTCTTCCAGTCGCCCTCGGCGCCGAAGCCGTAGCCCTCCGCCATGAGCCGCTGCACCGCGAGCCCCGGCAGCTGTGTGAGCGCACCCAGGTCTTCGAACGACGTCGTGAATGCGCCGAAGCCACCCGCCTCGAGGAAGGACCGCAGGCCGATCTCGATCGCCGCGCCGTCGCGGAGCGACTGGTGGCGCTCGGCGCCCGGGCGCAGCTCGTCCGCGACGTCGTATTCGGCGAGGTAGACCTCGACGAGCGCGTCGATATCCGACTCGGATGCCGCGGCGACGGCATCCGCCAGTTCGTTCACGCCCCAGGTGTTGACCTGCACGCCGAACCGCAGCTCGGCCTCGGTCTTGTCGCCCTCGGTGACCGCCACGTAGCGCATGTTGTCGCCGAAGCGGGCGAGCTTGAGGGTACGGACGGCCTGCCAGCCCGCGGCGGCACGCTGCCACTGCTCGATCTGCTGCGTGACGGCGGGGTTCGACACATGGCCCACGACGGTCTTCCGCGCGACGCCGAGGCGTGTCTGGATGTAGCCGAACTCGCGGTCGCCGTGCGCGGCCTGATTGAGGTTCATGAAGTCGAAGTCGATGTCGGCCCAGGGCAGCTCGACGTTCGCCTGCGTGTGCAGGTGCAGCAGCGGCTTGCGGAGGGCATCGAGGCCCGAGATCCACATCTTGGCGGGGCTGAAGGTGTGCATCCACGCGATCACGCCGATCACCGAGTCGTCGGCGTTGGCGTCAAGGGCGAGGCGCCGGATGGAGTCGGCATCCTTCAGGACCGGCTTCCATTCGACCTTCACCGGCAGCCCGGCGAGGCCCGCGGCGACTGTCTGAGACTGTTCGGCGACCTGGCGGAGGGTCTCGTCGCCGTAGAGGTTCTGGCTGCCCGTGACGAACCAGACGGTGTACTGCTCGAGCGAAGTGGTGAGGGTCATGCGGGGGTTCCTTGCCGGAGGTGGTGGATGGCGGCGCGCTCGATGTCGAGGCCCGCACGGTAGCGGTCGAGGTAGGTGGCGAAGCCCGCGACGTCGGCGGGGTCGGGATCGAGCGTGCGGATGTCGGCGCCGGCGAACACACGTTCGGCGAGATACGTGTCGAGATCGGTCTCGGTCTCGAGGAACGCCGCGAGCACCGCGATGCCCCACGCGCCACCCTCGGCCGCGGCATCGCCGACGGCGACCGGCGCATCCAGCGCGCCGGCGAGGAAGCGCTGCGCGACGCCGGCCGTGCGGAAGATGCCGCCGTGGGCATACATCCGCTCGACGCTCACCCCTTCGTCGGCGAGCGTGCGCATCCCGAGGGCGAGGGTGGCGAAAACGCCGTACACCTGGGCGCGCATGACGTTCGCCAGCGACAGCTCGCTGCCCGGCGTCCGGACGAAGAGCGGGCGCCCCTCGGTCGTGCCGGCGATCGGCTCACCCGCCAGATGGTTATAGGCGAGCAGGCCGCCGGCATCCGGCGCGCCGTCGAGCGCCTCGGTGAGGAGCGTGCCGAAAACGTCGTCGGCCAACAGCGGGGTGCCGGATGCCGCCGCGAACCGCCCGAAGAGCCCTGCCCACGCGGCCAGCTCGCTGGCGCCGTTGTTGCAGTGCACCATCGCGACGAGGTCGCCGGCGGGGGTGGTGACGAGGTCGATCTCCTCGTGGGCGCGTGCGAGCGGAGCATCGAGCACGACCATCGCGAAGATGCTCGTCCCCGCGCTGACGTTGCCGGTGCGCGGTGCGACGGATGCCGTGGCCACCATGCCGGTGCCGGCGTCGCCCTCCGGAGGGCAGAGCGGGATGCCGGCGCCGAGCGTGCCGGTCGGGTCGAGGAGCGCGGCTCCCTCGGCGGTGAGGGTGCCGGCATCACGGCCTGCGACAAGGACGTCGGGCAGCAGTGCGCGCAGGTCGCCGCCGGTCAGTGCGTCGTATCGCGAGAGCAGATCGGCGTCGTAGTCCCGGGTGGCCGCATCGATCGGGAACACGCCGGACGCATCGCCGACGCCGAGCACGAACTCCCCCGTGAGTCGCTCATGGACGTAGCCCGCGAGCGTTGTGAGGCGGTGGATGCGCGGCACGTGCTCTTCGCCGTCGAGCTGGGCCTGGCGAAGGTGGGCGATCGACCAGCGGAGCGGGATGTTGACGCCGAACAGCTCGCTCAGCTCGGCCGCGGCCGCCCCGGTCGAGGTGTTGCGCCAGGTGCGGAACGGCACGAGCAGCTCGCCCGCCTCGTCGAACGCGAGGTAGCCGTGCATCATCGCCGAGACGCCGATCGCCGAGGTGGTGACCAGTTGCACCCCGAACCGATCGCGCACGTCTTCCGCGAGCGCAGCGAACGCCGCCTGCAGGCCCGACCAGACGGCATCCAGCGGATACGTCCAGCGCCCGTCGTCGAGCGTGTTCTCCCACTCGTGCGAACCGACGCCGAGCACCGTCGCCGGATCGTCCGCGTCGATGAGGCACGCCTTGATGCGCGTCGAGCCGAGCTCGATGCCGAGCGCCGTGCAGCCCGCCTCGATCTGCGCGGCGCTCACGACTGCTCCTCGCGGCGCGCGTCGGTGGGCTGTCCGTAGACGTGCTGATACCGGTTGTAGAGCGCGTCGATGCGGTCTTGCGGAATGGGGATGAGGGGCCCGGCCTCCCGCGCGATGTGCACGGTGCGCGCGGCGTCTTCGCACATGACGGCGGCTTTCACGGCATCCTCTGCCGAGACGCCGATCGTGAACGGCCCGTGGTTCTGCATGAGGACGGCACGGCTCCGGTGGCCCCGGAGCGTCTCGACGATGCCGCGGCCGATCGAATCGTCGCCGATGATCGCGAACGGCCCGATCGGGATCGGCCCGCCGAACTCGTCGGCCATGCCGGTGATGACGCAGGGGATCTCTTCGCCGCGCGCGGCCCACGCCACCGCGTACGTCGAGTGGGTGTGCACGACGCCGCCGACCTCCGGCATGTTCCGATACACGTAGGCGTGTGCGGCGGTGTCGCTGGAGGGGCTGCGCTCGCTGCCGGGCGTGCCGGCGATCACGTTGCCGTCGAGGTCGCAGAGGATCATGTTCTCGGGTGCGAGGTCGTCGTACGACACGCCCGACGGCTTGATGACGAACAGGTCGGCACTGCGGTCTTCACCAACGCGCACGCGGCCCGAGACGTTCCCGCCGGTCCAGACGACCAGGCCGTAGCGCACGAGTTCGGAGTGGAGCGCAGCGACGTCGGCGCGGACGGCGTCGATGGATGCCTGCACATCGGGGGCGATCACGTGGTTCCTCCGTTGGACTCGTGGGTGTCGTACTGCGTGCGATGTTACCGGTAACAATGCACCGGCGCCACCCTCACTCCGGGCCGGATGTGGATGCGCGCACCATGAGAACGGGCTCGTCCGGCGCGGCATCCTCCGCCGAGAGCGACAGCGCGTCGGCCAGCGCGCGGCGCGCTTCTCCGGCGAGGTCGAGGCGGACCGACGTCAGCGCGGGCCGGTAGTAGGCCGCATCCGGGTTGTCGTCGAAGCCGGCGACGCTGACGCTTTCCGGCACGCGCACGCCGAGCGCGTCGAGGCCCACCATGAGCCCGAGGGCCATCTGGTCGTTGGCCACGACGATCGCGGTCGGTCCTTCCGGCCCGCGCACCGCGGCGGCGACCTCACCCGCGAGCGCATGCCCCGAGGCCGCAGACCAGTCACCGACCCAGGTGGAGCCTTCGGGAAGACCCGCCGCACGGAGGGCGACGTCGACGCCGGCATCGCGCGCGGTGGCCTCCGCCCACTCCGCAGGGCCGGCGACGCGCGCGATACGGCGATGGCCGAGAGCGACGAGGTGCTCGACGACGAGCGCTGCGGCGTGCCGCTGGCGTTCTTCGCCCGCGCCCGAGTGCATCGCGCTCACCCGCACGCCCGGCGCAGCGGCGCGCGCGACCGCGAGCGTCCCGGCGTGCGGCGCGAGCACCACGATGCCGTCGACCCCCTGTGCGAGCAGCCGCTCGACGGCCACCGCCACGGCCGCGGAATCATCGGCGTCGGCGTAGGCCGTGGCGATCCAGCGACCCGCGCCGCGCGCGGCCGCCTCGAGATGGACCAGACCCGACGCCGGGCCGTAGAGCGTGGCATCCGATGCCAGAACGCCGAGCGTGCGCGTCGTGGAGGTGCCGAGAGCGCGCGCCGCATTGTTGACGCGGTAGCCGAGCTCGTCCATCGCCGCTTCGACGCGCGCGCGGGTGTCGGGGCGGATGTTCGGGTGCGCGTTGAGCACGCGCGACACGGTTTGGGTCGACACGCCGGCGCGCGCAGCGACCTCGCGCACCCCGATCCGGCTGGTCATCCCGTCAGGTTAGTGTGCGCGCGCAAATCGGGGTCGGTTGTGGCCGCATCCCCGGCCTGTTGCGGCAACAACTGCCCCTGGTTTCTGGGGGCGCGAGAATAGGGGTCGGTTGTGGCCGCATCCCCGGCCTGTTGAGGCAACAACTGCCCCCGAGTCACGCCGGAGCGGAGCTCGCGCGCACGACGAGCTGCGGAACGCGCGCGGGCGGCAGCGCCTCGGAGCGGTCGTCGTCGAGCAGGGTGAGCACCGCCGCCATCGCGTCGCGCCCCAGTCCGCCGAAGTCCTGCCGGACGGTCGTGAGCGGCGGCGAGAAATGCGCCGCCTCGGGGATGTCGTCGAAGCCCACGATGCTGACGTCGCCCGGCACGCGCAGGCCCGCGGCATCCATCGCGTGCAGCACGCCGAGCGCCATCTGGTCGTTCGAGACGAAGATCGCGCTCGGGGCGCCCGCGGCGATCATCCGCTCGCCGATCGCGTAGCCGGATGCCGGAGACCAGTCGCCGCGCTCCGGCTCGACCGCGGGGCAACCCGCGTCGGCGAGGCGGTCGCGCCATCCGCGCTCGCGCTCCGCGGCATCCATCGAGCCGAGAGGCCCAGCGATGTGCCGGATGTCCCTGTGCCCGAGCTCGAGCAGGTGCGAGACGGCGGCCTGCGCGCCGGCGTATTGGTCGACCGTGACACGTGCCGCGCGTCCGCGCAGTTCGGAGGCCACGGTCACCATCGGCACGCCCAGCTCGGTGCCGTCGAGCGCGTCGAGGGCGGCGCGCTCGGCGGCCACCAGCACGATCGCCTCGACGTTCTGGCGGATCAGCATTTCGGCGGCGGAGCGGAGGTTCGCCCCGGCGGCGTCGGCGAGGTTCGTCGAGATCACGGCGTAGCCGGCCGCGCGCGCCGATTCGGTGACGGCGAGTAGCACGCTCGAAGGCCCGAAGTCGGGGAGCCCCGTCGCGACCAGCCCGAGCGTCCGCGAGCGGCGGGTGACGAGCGAGCGAGCGGCCTGCGACGGCACGTACCGCAGCTGCCGGATGGCCTTCTCCACGCGCTCCCGGGTGGCGGGCCGCACGTTCGGGAGGTCGTTCAGCACGCGCGACACCGTCTGGTGCGAGACACCGGCGAGGCGCGCGACGTCGAAAATGGTGACGTTGCGGGCGCGTTCGGCGGTCGGCTCCGCGTCGCTCATCGCCGCCGCATCCCCGGGCGACTCGTGTGCGACATGGCACTCATTATCCCGTCCGCACCCGCAGGGCCCCGCATCACCGACGACGCGCGGTGAGCAGGCGCTGCAGCACGATGAACACCAGCAGCAGCGCGCCGATGAAGATCTTCGTCCACCAGCTCGACAACGTGCCCTCGAACGTGATGATCGTCTGGATGACGCCGAGCACCAAGACGCCCAGCACCGATCCGAGCACGAAGCCGTAGCCGCCGGTCAGCAGCGTGCCGCCGATGACGACGGCCGCGATCGCGTCGAGCTCGGTGCCGATGGCCGTCAGCGGATAGCCCGACAGCGTGTAGAGGGTGAACAGGATGCCGGCGAGCCCGGAGCAGAAGCCGCTGATCACGTACACGAGCACCTTGGTGCGCGCGACCGGCAGCCCCATCAGCAGGCCGCTCTGCTCGCCGCCGCCGATCGCATAGACCGTGCGGCCGAACCGGGTGCGGTGCAGCACCCAGACCGCGATCGCGACCGCGGCGACCGCGATCAGCACGCTCCAGGTGATCGAGATCCCCGCGCCCAGCGGGATGCGGGAGACGCCGAGGGCGACGAAGGTCGGGTCGGAGATCGAGATCGAGCTCTGGCTGATGATGTAGCAGAGGCCGCGGGCGAGGAACATCGCGGCGAGCGTCGCGATGAACGGCTGCACTTTGAAGTAGTGGATCATGAGGCCGACCAGCAGTCCGAGAACGCTCGTGGCGAAGAGGATCAGTGCGATCACGACGCCGGCGGGCCATCCACTCTGCAGCATGCTCGCCGCCATCATGCCGGAGAGAGCGACCACAGCGCCGACGGACAGATCGATGCCGCCGGTGAGGATCACGAACGTCATCCCGACGGCGAGCACGATCAGGTACGCGTTGTCGACGAAGAGGTTCAGGAAGACCTGCCCCGAGGCGAAGTTGCGGTAGCGGGCGCCGCCGCCGATGAAGATCGCGATGAAGAGGATCAGCGTCACGAGGACGGGCCCGTACTTGGGGCTCGTGAAGACGTCGGCGATGCGGGTCAGCACGGAGCGCGGGGCGAAAGCAGTGGAGGCGCTCATGCTGCCGCCACCCCCTGTCCGCTGCGGAGGGCCAGGCGTCGGCGGAAGCCGGCGAGCGCGTCGGTCGTCGTTGGCGATTGCAGGAGGCACACCGCCGTGACGACGGCGGCCTTGAAGACCATCGTCGCGATCGGCGGGATGCCGACGGTGTAGACGGTCGTGACGAGCGTCTGGATGACGAGCGCACCGACCAGCGTGCCGAGAAGCGAGTACCGCCCGCCCGCGAGCGACGTGCCCCCGATGACGACCGCGAGGATGGCGTCGAGCTCGATGAACAGTCCGGCGTTGTTCGCGTCGGCCGCCATCGTGTTGGCGGTGAGGATGAGGCCTGCCACGGCGGCGCACAGCGCGCAGAAGGTGTAGACCGCGAACAGCAGGCTGCGCGAACGGATGCCGGCCTGCCGGCTCGCCTCGGGATTGATGCCGACCGATTCGATCAAGAGCCCCAGCGCCGTGCGCCGGGTGATCACGACGGCGAAGACGAAGATGATCGCCGCGAGGTAGACCGCCACTGGAATGCCGAGCCAGAATCCCGATCCGAGCGTCTTGAACGGCGGGCTGGTGACCGTGAGGATCTGCCCCTCGGTGATGAGCATCGCGACGCCGCGCCCGGCCGTCATGAGGATGAGGGTCGCGATGATGGGCTGGATGCCGAAGACCGCGACGAGCAGTCCGTTCCACAGTCCGCAGAAGAGGCCGACGAGCATCGCGGTGAGAAGTGCGACCGCGACGACGCCGGGATTGCCGGGGTCGGAGGAGCCCAGCAGGATGCTGCAGGCCACCGCGCCGGAGATCGCGCAGACGGCGCCCACCGACAGGTCGATGCCGCGGGTCGCGATGACGAGCGTCATGCCGATCGCGACGATGAGGGTCGGCGCCCCGTTGCGGAGGATGTCGATCAGGCTGCCGTAGAGGTTGCCGTCGCGCACCGAGATCGCGAAGAAGCCCGGGAAGGCGATGACGTTGATCAAGAACAGCACGAGCAACATGACGACCGGCCAGAACAGGCGACTGCTGACCATGCGTGCGAGCAGGGCGCTCATCGGGTGACTCCTTCGGTGTCGTCGCTCGATCCCTCGGCGATGAGGGCGAGCAGGCTGTCGACCGAGAGGTCGTCGTTGGGCAGATCGGCGACCTGCTGTCGGTCGCGCATGACCACCACGCGGTGGCTGAGGCGGAGCACTTCTTCGAGCTCGGCGCTGATGTAGACGACGCTCATGCCGTTCTCGGCGAGGCTGAAGACGAGCTTCTGGATCTCGGCCTTGGCGCCGACATCGATGCCGCGGGTCGGCTCGTCGAGGATCAGCAGGCGCGGCGCGACAGCGAGCCAGCGCGCCAGCAGCACCTTCTGCTGATTGCCGCCGGAGAGGTTCCGTACGATCGCGTCGGGATTGGCGGGGCGGATGTTGAGCGCGTCGATGTAGCTCTGGGCGAGCTCGTCCTGGCGGTGGCGCGGGATGGGGCGGAACCATCCGCGATCGGCCTGCAACGCCAGGATGATGTTGTCGCGCACGGTGAGTTCATCGACGATGCCTTCGGCACGGCGGTTCTCGCTGGAGTACATGATGCGCTCAGAGATCGCGCGCCGCGGGGTGCGCAGCCGCGCCTCACGGCCCTGGATGGCGATGTCGCCGGCATCCGCGCGGTCGACGCCGCCGAGGAGGCGCGCGACTTCGGTGCGGCCCGAACCGAGAAGACCGGCGAAGCCGACGACCTCGCCCTCATGGATCGTGATGTCCACCGGCGCGACCGCGCCGCGGCGGCCGAGGCCGCGCGCCCGGAGGAACACCGTCGGGTCGCCCTCGGCATCCGCTTCGTGCACGCGCTGCTCGAGGTCTTCGAGAGTCGTGATCTCCTTGCCGATCATCTTCTGCACGAGCTCGATGCGCAGGAGGTCGGGGGTCAGGTACTCACCCACGAAGCGGCCGTTGCGGAACACCGTGAGCCGGTCGGCGATCTCATACACCTGGTCGAGGAAGTGCGAGACGAAGAGGATCGCGACGCCGTCGTCTTTGAGCGATCGGATGATGCGGAAGAGCTCGGCGACTTCGTCGGCGTCGAGGCTCGAGGTCGGTTCGTCGAGGATCAGCACGCGGGCGTCGATGTTGATGGCGCGGGCGATGGCGATGAGCTGCTGGACGGCGAGCGAGTGCGAGCCGAGCAGCGAGGAGGGGTCGACGTCGAGGCCGAGGCCGTCGAGCACCTCTTTCGCGCGCGCCTTCATGCGGCGCACGTCGATCGATCCGAAGCGGCTCGGTTCGCGGCCGAGCATGATGTTCTCGGCGACGGAGAGGTTGGGGAGGAGGTTGACCTCCTGGTACACCGTGCTGATGCCGGCATCCTGGGCTTGCGCCGTCGTGTGGAAGGAGACCGGCTGCCCTGACAGGAGGATCTGTCCGGAGTCGATCTGGTAGACGCCGGTGAGCGCCTTGATGAGCGTGGACTTGCCGGCTCCGTTCTCGCCCATGAGCGAGTGCACCTCGCCCGGGAACATCCGGAACGACACTTCGTCGAGGGCCTTCACTCCGGGGAAGCTGATCGAGATGTCGGTCATCTCCACCACCGGCTGCGGGTGCGCTGCCGGTGCGGGGGGACGCGTGGGGTCTGTCATCGGGCTCTCCGTCGAACTCGGGGTGGGGCGAGGGGCGGATGCCCGGTGGCATCCGCCCCTCGGTCGATTCTCAGTACTGGCGGTCGGGCAGGGCGGTGACGGCCTGCTCCTGCGTGAAGGTCGTCTCCTCCGTCACGATGCGCTTGTCGACGGTACCGCCGTCGTTGAGCGTCGAGATGATGTCGACGAGCTGCTTGCCGAGCAGGGGCGAGCACTCCACGATGAAGTTGATCTTGCCGTCCGCGAGGGCCTGCATGCCATCCTTCACCGCGTCGACCGTGACGATCTTGATGTCCTTGCCGGGCACCTTGCCGGCCGCCTCGATCGCCTCGATCGCGCCGAGACCCATGTCGTCGTTGTGCGCGTAGACGAGGTCGATGTCGGGGTTGGACTTGAGGAACGCCTCCATGACCTGCTTGCCGCCGGCGCGGGTGAAGTCACCGGTCTGGCTCGCGATGACCTTGAGGTTGGGGTTGTCCTTGATCGTCTCGGCGAAGCCCTCGGCACGGTCGATCGCGGGGGCCGCGCCCGTCGTGCCCTCGAGCTGCACGATGTTGACCGGCTCGGTCGCGTCGGCGTACTCCGACAGCACCCAGTCACCGGCCTTCTTGCCCTCTTCGATGAAGTCGGACCCGAGGAACGAGACGTAGAGCGACTCGTCCTTGCTGTCGACGGCGCGGTCGGTGAGCACGACCGGGATGCCCGCGGCCTTCGCCTCGTTGAGGACGGCATCCCATCCGGTTTCGACGACGGGCGAGAACGCGATGTAGTCGACGCCCTGCTGGATGTAGGAGCGGATCGCCTTGATCTGGTTCTCCTGCTTCTGCTGCGCGTCGGAGAACTTGAGCTCGATGCCGGCGTCCTTGAACGCGCCCTGGATGTCTTTCGTGTTGGCCGTGCGCCATCCCGATTCGGCGCCGACCTGGGCGAATCCGACGACGAGTTCGTCGAGCGGCTTCGGACCGTCTCCCGTGCCCGCGCCGGGCTCTGCGCCGCCGGACGCGCAACCGGCGAGGCCGAGGAGCAGAACGCCCGCTGCGGCGATGGAGATGAGTTTCTTCATCTGGTGAACCTCCTTGTTCGACCGCTGCGCTCCTGTGCGCTCGCGGGTGTGGCCGCCATGGCCGTACCAGGATGTTAGCGCTCACTGTTAGCGCTCACAACACGTGCGAACCCCGTTGTTTACAACGGAATGGTAACGGGATGTTTGCGCTCACATCAAGCCGCGAAAGAGGGCGACCGGGAGATGAACTCCCGATCGCCCCTTCCAGGCGTCAGTCGCCGAGGATGCTGTCCACCAAGTCGTCGACCTCGACGCCGATGTCACCGGTCAGGTCGTCGACCACGTCGTTGGCCTCGACGCCGATGTCACCCGTGAGGTCGTCGACCGATCCGGTCAGGTCGCTCGTGACGTCACCGAGCTCGGCTCCGACGTCGCCGACGCTCGTGTCGGTGCCGTTGCCGATGTCGGTGCCGTTGCCGACCTCGGCGCTGTTGCCGTTGCCGGTTTCGTTGCCGTTGCCGACCTCGTTGCCTGAGCCGACGGGCGCCTCGACGACGACATCGTTGCCCGAGCCGATCGGCGCGCTGACGTCGTTGCCCGACAGAGTGGCGCTGTCGTTGCCCGTGAGGATCGGGCCGCCGGCGATGTCGCCGATGTTGCCGGCGTCACTGATGTTGCCGACGTCGCTGGGGTGTCATCCGGAATCCCTGGCCGATCGGATCGGATCGGACGCGCGCCGAGCGCCGGGGCGTGCTCGCCTCCCCGCACCCTGACGGCGATCGCGGCGAACCCTGGCAGTCCCCTGGGAGCGCCGCTCAGGCGCCGGTGGCGACCTGCCGGTCGGGGTGGTTCGACCACTGGCTCCACGATCCGGGATAGAGCGCGGCGTCGTAGCCCGCGATGGCGAGCGCGAGCACCTGTTGCGCGGCGCTGACACCCGATCCGCAGTAGACGCCGACGGCCGTGTCGCCGATGCCGAGGTCGGCGAATCTCGCCCGCAGGTCGGCGGAGCTGCGCATCCGGCCGTGTGCGTCGACGTTCTCGGATGTCGGCGCGCTGACGGCGCCGGGGATGTGGCCGGCGCGCGGATCGATCGGCTCGCTCTCGCCGCGAAAGCGCTCGCCCGCGCGGGCATCGAGCAGCACGCCGTCCCGAGCGAGCGCGGCCGCCTCGTCGATCGTGAGCTGCGGCATCGCACCCGGGTGCAGGGTCACGTCGCCCGCATCCGGCGTCACCTCACCGGCCTCGAGCGGCAGACCGTCGGCACGCCATGCGGCGAGCCCGCCGTCGAGCACCCGCGCGTCGACGCCGGCGTCACGCAGCATCCACCAGGCGCGCGCCGCGCCGTAGCCCTGCCAGTCGTCGTACACGACCACGGCGTCGCCGTCGTCGATTCCCCAGCGCCGGGCGGATGCCTGGAACGCCGCCGCATCGGGGAGGGGATGCCGGCCGTCGGTCGGTGCGCCGTGCGCCGCGAGGTCGTCGTCGAGACGCACGAACACCGCGCCCGGGATGTGCCCCTCGAGGTACGCCGGATGCCCGTCGGGCCCGCCGAGGCGCCACCGGACATCGAGGATCACCGGCGGCCGGCCGGCGCGGATCAGGGTGTCGAGCTCGGCGGGAGTGGTCAGGTGCGCGGTCATGCGCTGAGCCTATCCAGCCGCCGTGCGGGCGGGCCGGCCGCGCGGCGGTGCATCGACCGAGAGCTCCCACGCCGCCGCGAGAGGCAGGCGCTCGGCGATGTGGTCGAGCCAGCGGAGCTCCGCTTCGGCGGCGAACACCCGCGCGGCGTGCACGAGCGACCACGCGAACGCCTCGGCATCCGGGCCGTCGTATGACGCGCTCCGCAGCGACTCGACCTGGGCCGCGGATGCGACGCGCTGCGCCGCGGCGACGGCCACGACATCGACTCCCGGCAGGGTCGCGGCCATCGCGAGCTTGATCGCGAGTTCGTCGCGGCCGCCGGGCGCTCGCACGACCGGCGCCGCGAGCCATGCGGCGACCTCCGCGCTGCCCGCGTCGGTGATGCGCCAGAAGACGTGGCCCTGGGCATCCGTCTCGGCCTTCTCGACGAGCCCATCACGGTCGAGCCGATCGAGGGTGTTGTAGATCTGCCCGACGTTGAGCGGCGAGGTTGCTCCGGTGCGACGTTCGAACTCGCTCCGCAGCTGATAGCCGTAGCAGGGGCCCTGGTGAAGGATCGCCAGCAGACTCTGTCGCACCGACATCCGGCACCTCTTCTCCATACCCGGTATGTGCATACTCGGCATCCATTGTGCACTCACAGCCGAGTGCAATGCGCGATCGGTAGCGTTCGGAGCATGGCCGTCACTCCGCGTCCCCTGTCCGTCGTGACCGACGAGGGGGTCGAGACGTTCTCCCCCGCGCAGCTGCGTGCGCTGCGCGAAGAGTTCCAGCGCTTCCTGATGGAGTACCAGTTCGCCCTGCGCGAGGTCGAGACGAAGCTGTCCATCCTGCGCGATGAGTTCCAAGTGACGCACGACTACAACCCGATCGAACACGTGTCGGGGCGGGTGAAGACCGCCGACAGCCTCATCGACAAGGTGACACGCAAGGGCATCGAGCCGACGTTCGACGCGATCCGCGCGGGCATCACCGACGTCGCGGGCGTGCGCGTCACGACGAGTTTCGCGAAAGACGCCTATCGCCTCTTCGATCTGCTCACCCAGCAGGACGACATCCGCGTGCGCGAGGTGAAGGACTACATCGCCGCGCCGAAACCCAACGGCTACAAGAGCCTGCACGCGATCGTCGAGGTGCCGGTATTCCTCTCGACCGGCAGGGTGGATGTCGCCGTCGAGGTGCAGTTCCGCACGATCGCGATGGATTTCTGGGCGAGCCTCGAGCACAAGATCTACTACAAGTTCGACGGAGCCGTGCCAGACGGCTTGGGGGCCGAGTTGAAGGATGCCGCCGACTCCGCGGCGCTGCTGGATGCCCGGATGGAGAACCTCCATCTGCAACTGCACGGCCCGAAGCCGGGGTCGATCCGCGCGGTGTGAGCGCGCGTCCGCAACTGCAAGGTCCGCAGCGCGACACGCCGGACGCCGGGGGTCACCGGCGGCGTGTCGGCCCTGAGATCTTGCAGTTAGGTACTCGGTCAGAGCGCGGCGCGCCAGTCGGCGAGCAGCCGCGCCGTCGCGAGCGACTCGGCCCAGGGCATCTCGGGTGCCTCGGTGCGTCCCTCCCGGAGGGCCAGGATCGTGGCATCCGCTTCGGCCGCCATCGGGCTCACCGTGTCGAAGGTGAGGCGCTCCTCGGACCCGTTTTCGCGGTGCAGAATCGCCTCGTCCGTCGATTCGACGCGGCTCCCCCACACGTTCGGGATCTCGAGCTCGCCGGCCGTGCCGCGGATGGTCGCGACCCGGGGAAACGCCCGCGTGATGGAGGTGGCGACGCGGGCGCGGATGCCGCCGAGATCGAGCTCGGCCGTGGCATCCTCATCGACGCCCGTGGGCCCGATCACACCGTCCGCCGAGACAACGGTGGCGGTGCCGAGCCGGCCGGCCCACGCGGCGACGCCGACGGCGAACGAGACGGGGTAGCAGCCGGCATCGAGCAGCGCTCCGCCCGCGAGCGCCGGGTCGAACAGGCGGGTCGCGCCCCGGTCGGCCGCGAAGCCGATCGACGACTCGACCTCGACGATGTCGCCGAGCTCGCCCGCCACGATCTCGCGGAGCCGGTCGGGGAACGGCCCGAAGCGATACTTGAACGCCTCGACGAGCGGAAGGCCGGCATCCGCGGCGGCCCCGACCATCTCCTCCGTTTCGGCGACGCTCACTCCGAGCGGCTTCTCGCAGAGCACGGCTTTGCCCGCCGCGAGAGCGGCGAGGGTGAGCTCGCGGTGCGACGTGTGCACCGTGCCGATGTAGACGGCATCCACGTCGTCGCGCGCGAGGATCTCGTCGTACGTGCCCGCGACCGCGCCGCCGAACTCATCCGCGAACGCGCGGGCTCGGCCGGCATCCCGTGCACCGACCGCGCGCAGCGCGCCGTGCTGCGCGTGCGGCAGCGCCCGCAGGAAGTCGCCGCTGATCCCGCCGGCCCCGAGTACCGCCCAGCGTGCCTTTTCGCTCATTCCCCGAGGCTACCGGCGCGAGTGCGCCGCTTCTCACCGAGCGAGCCCGTTGTTCCCGGCTCGGAACCGGCGCGCTCGGAAACAACCGGGGCGCTCGGCACCGGACGCCACTCAGGCCGACAGCGCCTGCTCCACGTCGGCGAGCAGGTCATCGATCCCCTCGATGCCGACCGACAGGCGCACGACCTCGACGGGCACGGCCGCCTCCGTGCCGCGGACCGAGGCGTGGGTCATCGCGTCGGGGTAATTCACGAGCGACTCCACTCCCCCGAGCGACTCGGCGAGCTGGAAGAGGCGCGTCGACTCGGCGAACCGGCGCGCGGCCTCGCCCGATTCGAGCGCGACCGAGACGATGCCGCCGAACGCCGACATCTGCCGCGCGGCGAGCGCGTGCCCCGGGTGCGAGGCGAGCCCCGGATAGTACACGCGGGCGACGCGCTCGTGGCCCTCGAGGAAGGCCGCGATGGATGCCGCGTTCTCGCTGTGCCGCTGCATCCGCACGTCGAGGGTCTTGATGCCGCGGGTGGTGAGCCAGGCATCCAGCGGCCCGGACACCGCCCCGGCGGCGAACTGCAGGAAGCCGACCTGCTCGGCGAGCGCGTCGTCGTTCAACACGAGTGCGCCGCCGACCACGTCGGAGTGGCCGCCGAGGTACTTCGTCGTCGAGTGGACGACGACGTCGGCGCCGAGGGCGAGCGGCTGCTGCAGCGCCGGCGTCGCGAAGGTGTTGTCGACGACGACGAGCGTGCCCACGCCGTGGCCGATCGCGGCGAGCTCGGCGATGTCGGTGATGCGCAGCAGCGGGTTCGACGGTGTCTCGACCCAGAGGATCTTCGGCGCACGCTCGGCGACGGCTGCGCGCACCTGCTCGAGGTCGCTCATGTCGATGACGCGGAGCTTCACCCCCCACGGCCCGAGCACCCGCGCGATGAGGCGGTAGGTGCCGCCGTAGACGTCGTTGCCCAGGAGCACCTCGTCGCCGGGCTGCAGCACCGCGCGCAGCAGCGCGTCTTCGGCGGCGAGTCCGGAGGCGAACGAGAAGGCGTGCGCGCCGCCCTCGATCGCCGCGAGCTGGTGCTGCAGCGCGGTGCGCGTGGGGTTGCCGCTGCGCCCGTACTCGTAGCCGCCGCGGAGTCCGCCGATGCCGTCCTGAGCGAACGTCGTGGAGAAGTGCACCGGCGGGATGACGGCGCCGGTGGCGGCATCCGCCTGCTGCCCGGCGTGGACGGCGAGGCTGGCGAAGGAGCGGGCGGAATCGTGGGTGCTCATGCGGGGCTCCTGGTCGATGCGTCGGAGATGTCGAAGCCACGCTCGCGCAGCCACTCGTCGTCGTACAGCTTGCTGAGATAGCCGCGGCCGTGGTCGGGCAGGAGCACGACCACGACGTCGTCCGCCGCAAGTCCCTCTGCGACCCGCAGCGCCGCGACGACCGCCATCCCGGACGATCCGCCGACGAGCAGTCCCTCTTCGCGGGCGAGGCGACGGGTCATGGCGAAGGATTCGGCATCCGACACCCGCTCGTACGCGTCGACGACGGTGGGGTCGAACGTCGCGGGGAAGAAGTCCTCGCCGACGCCCTCGACGTGGTAGCCGTGCAGGTCGCTGCCGGAGTAGATCGAGCCCTCCGGGTCGGCGCCGACGATGCGGACCTCGCCCGCGGTGGCTTCCTTGAGGAAGCGCCCGGTGCCGCTGATCGTGCCGCCCGTGCCGATGCCGGCGACGAAGTGCGTCACGCGGCCGTCGGTGTCGCGCCAGATCTCGGGCCCGGTGGTCTCATAGTGCGCGCGCGGGCCGTTCTGGTTCGCGAACTGGTTGGGTTTGAACGCCCCTGGGATCTCGCGCGCGAGGCGGTCGGAGACGCTGTAGTACGAATCGGGATGCTCGGGCGGCACCGATGTCGGGGTCATCACGACCTCGGCGCCATACGCCTTCAGCACAGCCACCTTCTCACCGGCGAACTTGTCGGGGACGACGAAGATCATCCGATAGCCGCGCTGGAGGGCGACCAGCGCGAGGCCGACGCCGGTGTTGCCGCTCGTGGGTTCGACGATCGTGCCGCCGGGCTGGAGGAGCCCCTCGCGTTCGGCGGCGTCGATGATGTTTCGCGCGATGCGGTCTTTCGCCGAGCCGCCCGGGTTCAGGTACTCGACCTTGGCGAGCACCGTGGCGGCGACGCCGGCGGTGACGGAGTTCAGTCGGACGAGGGGCGTATTGCCGACGACGTCGGCGATGTGCGATGCGTAGCGCATGAGTGGCGTGTCCTGAAGGTGAGACGCGCGTGCAGAAGCGCGAGGGTGTCGGGTCGGCAAAGAGAGCGCGGAGCGCTCAGCGACAACAGCGACAGGTCAGATGCACGCTTCGATGATAACCCGCGCGGGCTCGCGTGTCACCAGATGACGGCGCGCGCGACGACCCCGGCCCCTCCTGACTAACGTGTGCGCATGGCCACCATTCCCGACCGCGCCGTCAGCCCCGCCGGCATCGACCCGCGTGGGCCGCGCTTCGCGGCGTCCATCACCGCCGTCCTGCTGCTCGTCGGCTTCTTCCTGTCGCTGCTCGGCTCGGCCACGCGCACCGATGCAACCCTCGCCGAGCGACTCGCCGACCCCGCGTTCTGGGTGCTGGTCGTGATCGATCTGCTGTTCGTATGGGGCTTCACCTCCCCCACGACGACGCCCTGGTCGACGCTCTTCCGCACCGCGGTACGCCCGCGTCTCGCGCCGCCGGTCGACCTCGAAGATCCCCGCCCGCCGCGTTTCGCGCAGATCGTCGGCTTCACGGTGCTCACCGCGGGCCTGCTGCTGCACGTGATCGGAGTCGCGTGGGCATTGCCCATCGCCGCCGCCGCCGCGTTCGCCGCCGCGTTCCTGAACGCCGCGTTCGGGCTGTGCCTCGGTTGCCAGCTGTACCTGCTGCTCGCGCGCATCGGCGTGATCCGCCCGCGCGGCGGCCTGCTGGCCTCGTGAGCGAGACCCCGGCGCGCCCCCACGACGACTGGGAAGGCTTCGGCTTCGACACCCGCCAGGTGCACGCGGGCGAGCAGGAGGAGCGCAACTTCGGCGCCCGCATCACACCGATCTACCTGTCTGCCGCATACCGCTTCGACTCGTTCGCCGAAGCGGAGGCGCGTTTCACCGGCGCGGAGCCCGGACAGCTCTACTCCCGCAATCTCAATCCCACGCATCTGGTCGCCGAAGAGCGCATCGCTTCGCTCGAGGGCGGCGTCGGCGCGATCGTCGTCGGCTCGGGGCAGGCGGCGATCAGCGCCCTGCTGCTCGGCCTCGCCGGCACCGGCGAGCACCTCGTCGCCACCGCGAGCATCTACAGCGGCACGCGGATCCTGTTCGATCGCACCTTCCGCCGCTTCGGCGTCGCGGTCGATTACGTGCGGGATGCCCGCGACACCGCCGAGTGGGAGAGCCTCATCCGCCCGGAGACCAAGGCCGTCTTCATCGAGACGATCCCGAATCCGAAGAACGATCTCGTCGACGTCGCCGCGGTCGCCGCGATCACGCGGCGCCACGGCATCCCGCTGATCGTCGACAACACCGTCGCGACGCCGTATGTCATCCGCCCGCTCGAGCACGGCGCCGACGTCGTGGTGCACTCGTCGACCAAGTTCCTCTCCGGTCACGGTGCGGCCCTGTCGGGAGCGATCGTCGACGGCGGCAGCTTCGACTGGGAAGGCTCGCCGCGCGCCTTCCCGGGCCTCACCGACCCGATCGCTCCGGGCAAGCCTTCGTATGTCGAGGCGTACGGACGGCACGCGCTCGAGGCCTACCTGCGATTCGGGATCGTCAACGACCTCGGACCCGCCCTGTCGCCGGTCAACTCCTTCCTGCTGCAGCAGGGCATCGAGACCCTGTCGCTGCGGATGGCGAAGCACCTCGAGAACGCCGCGGCCATCGCGCAGTGGCTGAGCGAGCATCCGTCCGTCGAGAGCGTCGATTTCGCGGGCCTACCGACGAACGAGTACTTCCCCATCGCGCAGCAGAGCTTCGCCGGCCACGCGGGTTCGGTCTTCGCGTTCACGGTGAAAGGCGGGCGGGCCGGCGCCGAGCGCTTCTTCAACGGCCTGCGCGTCTTCAGCCGCATGACCAACATCGGCGACGTCCGCTCGATGGCGCTGCACCCGGCCACGACGACGCACGTGTCGTTCTCCGCCGAGGAGCGGGCACGCCTCGGCATCGGCGACGGGCTCATCCGCCTGTCGGTGGGCATCGAGACGCTGGCCGACCTCATCGCCGATCTCGACGCGGCGCTCGGCGCCTAGACCGTCGTGATGACGTCGGCGGGCGTGCCGCCGGTCGCGATCGCCCGCCCCGGCGTGCGCGACCACTGACTCCACCCGCCGACGTAGATGCGGGTGTCGATGCCGGCGAGGGCGAAGGCGAGCGCGGAGTGCGCCGACGCGACCGCGTTGTTGCAGTAGAGCACCACCGGGATGCCGGGGACGACGCCCGCCGCGGCGAGGGTCGCCGCGATGCGCTCGCCGTCGTGCAGCCGCCCGTCGGGGGCGATGTGCAGCACGGTCGGCACGTTGATCGCACCCGGGATGTGCCCGGCGCCCGGGTCGGCGCCGCCCGCGAGACCGCGGTAGTGCTGCGGCGCGCGCACATCCACGAGCACGCCTTCGCGGGGGGCGATCGCGGCCTCGTCGATCGAGGCGACGGGGAGGGCGCCCTCGCCGAGCGGCACATCGCCCGCGCGCGAGATCTGATCGCCCCGGGCGAGGCTCTGCCCGGCGCGCAGCCAGGCGCGGAAGCCGCCGTCGAGTATGCGTGCGGCGATGCCGTGCGCGCGCAGCAACCACCACGCACGGGCCGCCGCCACACCGTCGTTGTCGTCGTAGACCACGACGGCGTCGCCCGCACGGATCCCCCAGCGCCGCACGGCGGCGGCGAAGTCGTCGGCGTCGGGCAGGGGGTAGCGCCCCCGCTCGGGCTCGCCGACGCGGGCGAGGTCGTGCTCGAGGTCGACGTAGACGGCCCCGGGCAGATGACTGTCGAGATATGCCGGGCGCCCCTCGGGCTCGTTGAGGCGCCACCGCACGTCGAGCAGCCGCACGGGCGGCGTGCCGGCGGCGATCTCGTCGACGAGCGCGTCGACGTGCACGAGATGGGGGGCCATGCCTTCCATGCTCGCGAGCGGTGCGCCCGGGCGTCTTCCGGCGTGAAACACCCCGACATGCGCGCCGACACATTCCTTCATACGCCGTCACATGGGCTCATCTGACGCGCCCCTCGCTCCGTCGGGGGCGTACCGTCGAGGTATGTCCTTCTCGCCCACCCCCCAGGAGACCCCGCACATCGAGGCTCCCGGGCATTCGTTCACGTCGTCGCTGTCGGCCGACGCGTTCAAGGCCCTGTTCCGAGGCCACCCGGGCGGCGTGGCCGTCATCACCGCCGACGCGGGCGACGGACCGGTCGCCCTCACCGCGACGTCGGTGTCGTCGGTGAGCGCCGAACCGCCGCTGCTGATCTTCTCCGTGTCGGCGCTGTCGTCGGCATCCGACGTGCTGCTGCGCGCCGAAACCGTCGTCGTGCACCTGCTCGACGCCGACGACCTCGAAGTCGCCCAGCTCGGCGCGACAAGCGGCATCGACCGCTTCGCCGAGACGCACCGCTGGTCGCGACTGGTCACCGGAGAGCCCGTCTACCGCGATGTCCGTGCGTGGGTGCGGTGCGCCGTGATCGGCCGGATGGATGCCGGTGGATCCACCGTCGTCGCCGCGCACGCGCTGCAGTCGGAGCTCGCCCGCGATGCGGACGGCGCGGATGCGCTGGTCTACCACAACCGCACGTGGCATCGCCTCGGCGATCACTCGCGCATCGGCTGACGTGGGATGTCCGCGGGGTTAGACTCCCGAGCGTGGGCACACTCTATTACGGCGGATCGGCGACTCCGATCCACATCGACGACCGTGCTCTGGCACACGTCAAGGTCGTCGTCTCGACCAAGCTGCGTCGCGGCGAGAGTTTCACGCTGTCGTGGCGCCATCCCGACGACGAGCCCCGCGGGCGGAGCACGATCTGGCTCCACCCGTCGATCCCGATGCGCTTCGTCTTCGACGACCCCGAGCCCACCGAGCTCAGCCGCGAGTGGATCGAAGCGCTCGCCCAGTCGGCCAACTCGTCCGGCGGCATCACTCTGGTCGCGGAAGACATCGATGCCGCGCCCGAAGACGATTCCGACCCGGCGCCGCAGAACGTGGAGCTCGTGAGCTGAGACCGCTCAGGCCGACCGCGGCGGCGGGAACGCCGCGATCGTGATCGGGCGCGTCCCGGGGACGATGTCCTGCGCGAGGTGCGCACCCGCCGCCCGCAGGCAGTCGCCCAGGCTCTGCAGGCGCGAGCGCCGGCGCGTTCCGCGCATCCACACCACGTCGTAGGCGTCGTCGACGAGCTCGATGTAGGCCACGACGTGCGGGGCATCGCTCGCGGGCCACCGCTGATCGCAGAGTCGCCACGAGCGGTCATCGATCGGCACGAGAACCAGATCGCCGTCGATCTGGGAGCCCTGTGTCTCGAGCATTTGGGTCGTCATCGCCCACCACCTTCGACACCATCGTGCGCGCATGCGCGCGGGCGCGTCAGGGGATTGACAGACTCGCGGGGTCGTGCAGGTCGGCCTCAGCCGAGCATGGCCTCACCGGCGGGAGCGCCCGTCGGCTCGGGTACGAGGTGCAGTCCCGAGCCGGAGTTCGCCGTCTGCGTCAGCGCTTCCAGCCACGCGCGGTTGAGGGTGGGCTGCCGGCTGCCGTGGAACTTGAAGACGATCGACGCCTGCGAGTGCAGCCACACCGTCGTGCGGCCGTCGCCGATGCTGGCGTCATTGCGCCAGGTGAAGAAGAACGGCTCGCCGCGGCGCAGTTTCTGGCCGATCACGACCTGGAGGTGCGCGAGCACGCGGTCGTCGATATCGACCTTCGCATCGCCTTCGTAGCTGAACCTGCCCATCCGGCTAGCGTAATGCGTCGGTTCGGCGGACGATCTCCGCACACGCGTCGTCGGCTCCGGGCACGACGACGGGAAGGTCGATCGTCACCTCGACGGAGGCGAGCGGAGCGCTGCCCCCGAGGAGCAACGAGCACTGACTCGACACGCCGTCGAGCATGCTCGGGAAAGTGACGATGTCGGTGCGGTGACTGTCGAAGAGCACCCGCGCGTAGTCGAGCACGGCGTCGGCGATGTCGCTCGTCGTGAGGATGCGCTGGCCCTCGATCAGAATGTCTTTCACGTGGCGCGAAAGCCGGGCGAGGGTCTTGACACGCTGATGCGCGTGATCCGCCGCAACGCCTGAGCCGACCGAACCGGCCTCAGGCTCGGCGGTATTCCCCGACCATCGGGCAGTCGAACGGGTCGGCGGCGGCGAGACCGACGCGGTTGAGGTATGCGATCACGATCGTGTACGAACGCCACAGACTCGTCTCGGTGTACGGGATGCCGGTCGCCTCGCACGCATCGCGCACGATCAGTCGCGCCTTCGACAGGTACGGACGGGCCATGCTCGGGAACAGGTGGTGCTCGACCTGGTAGTTGAGCCCACCCATGAACCACGTCGCCCACCAGCCCCCGCGGATGTTGCGGGAGGTGCGCACCTGCTTGCTGAAGAAGTCGAGCCGGGCGTGCTCGTCGATGATGGGCATGCCCTTGTGGTTGGGGGCGAAGGATGCCCCCATGTACACGCCGAAGACGGCCATCTGCACGCCCACGAAGGCGAACGCCATGCCGAGCGGCAGCAGCAGGAACACCGGCACGAGCACGAGCACCAGTCGCAGGGCGATGAGGGCGAGCTCGACGAAGCGACCCTTCACCTGCGGTTCGGTGACGAGGTACTTGATGCCGAGGTAGTGCAGGTTGATGCCCTCGAGGGTCAGGAGCGGGAAGAACAGCCACCCTTGCTTGCGTGTGATCAGGCGGATGAATCCGCGGGACTTGGCGGCATCCTCTTCCAGGAACGAGATCGTGTCGACGTCGATGTCGGGGTCTTTGCGCACGCGGTTCGGGTTGGCGTGGTGCCGGGAGTGCTTGGCATCCCACCAGGAATAGCTCATACCGACCGCGCCACCGGCGATGAAGCGGGCGAGGCGGTCGTTGGCGGGGCCCGTGGCGAGGATCTGCCGGTGCGCGGCCTCGTGGGCGAGGAACGCGGCCTGCGTGAAGACGATGCCGAGCGCGCCGGCGATGAGCAGCTGGAACCAGCTGTCGCCGAGGAGGATGAAGCCCGTGACGCATCCGGCGAAGGCCACGAAGACGGCGGCGCCGACGAGGGCGTAGAACCAGGGCGTCCGTGCGAGCAGCCCCGTCTCCTTGGCGACCTGCGAGACCTGCGTGTAGGCGCGGGCCACCGGCGGGAAAGTCGCCGCCGTGGCGTAGGTCTGGCGGATCGGACCCATCGTCGAGGTGGGCTGGGGGGCGAGGACGGGTGCGGCCACGAGTGGCTCCAGTCGTTCGGTGCGGGCCTTCGTCGCGAAGAGCCGTCGAGCGAAACCACGGGCGGATGCCGACGGCTGCGCCCGACACTACGCTGAGGTCCATGCCGTGGAGGGCATGGGCGCCGTTCTCTGGGAGGTTTCACATGGCACTCGCACTCGCCATCGATCTAGGCGGCACGAAAGTGGAGGCGGCGCTCGTCGACCCCTCCGGCGAGATCGTCTCCGGCTCGCGCACGCGCGCGGCGACCGGGGCCGCTGCCGCCACCGACGCCTCGGTGCTCGAGCGGGCACTCGCGGAGGTCATCGCGCACTGCCGCGCGTTGCCCGAGTGGCCCGACGTGATCGCCGTGGGCATCGGATCGGCCGGACCGATCGACCGGACGGCGGGCACGATCTCGCCGATCAACCTGCCGGCGGCGCACGGGCTGCCGATCGTCGATCTGGTCGCCCGCGAGAGCGGCCTGGACGACGTGTCGCTGCGCCTCGACGGCACGTGCATCGCGCTGGCCGAAGCGTGGCTCGGTGCCGCCCAGGGTGTCGACAACGCGCTCGTGTTCGTCGTGTCGACCGGCGTCGGCGGCGGCATCATCTCCGACGGCAGACTCGTGTCGGGCCGCTCCGGCAACGCGGGACACATCGGCCAGATGGTCGTCACCGAGATCGACGGCGACGCCGCCCCGTCGACCGTCGAGCAGCTGGCGTCGGGACCGCACATCGTCACCTGGGCGCGCAGCCAAGGGTGGACGGGCGCGACGGGCGAAGAGCTCGCGGCCGCGTATCGCGCGGGCGACGATCTCGCCCGGGCCGCTGTCGCGCGCTCCGCGCACGCGATCGGCGTGGGGCTCGCGAACGCCGCGACCCTCCTCGACCTGGAGCTGGCCGTCGTCGGCGGCGGGTTCTCGTTCGTCGCCGACGATTTCACCGAGCAGATCGAGGCCGCCGTGCGGACGGCGTCGGTGAACGCCTACGCCGCGCGGCTCCGAGTCGTGCGCGCGGGCCTCGGCGGCGACGCGCCGCTCATCGGCGCGGCCGCGCTCGTGCACCGGCGCGATCTGCTCTGACCGCAACGCTCCGTCATACTCCGGCCCCGCTCGCCCGGGTCGCCTAGCGTGGAGGGCGACCCGAGGAGATCCATGACCGCCGACATCCGCTGGCAGACCGTGAGCGCACCGCACGGCACCGCCTCGCTCGCCCACACGCACTGGCTCGACGAGACGCCGCAGTCGTACGCCGGCGTGCCGGGCAACTGGTGGACCGAGGGCGGCCAGGTGCACAGCGACCTCGACGGCGGGCTCGCCCTGCCGCCCTTCGCCGAGTTGCGCCACGGCGACCTGCTGCTGCGCGCGTTCGCGCGCGACGACGACCGGGCGCTGCGCGTCTTCGATCCGCAGAATCCGGCACGCGTCGCGCTGCGCGGCATCGAGTCGTTCCCGTCCGACGCGAGCTGGCGGGTCTCCGGCACGTTCGTGCCGGCGCCGGCGGGGTCGTCGCGCACGGTGGTCAGCGCCGACGGCCACGAGCGCGCCGTGCCGGCGACGGGAAGCGTCACCCTGACGGTCGCGGGCGAGGAGATCTCGCTCGTCGTCGCGGGCGACGCGAACGGTCTGGATGCCGTCATCTCCGACGCGACGGCCGCGACGGGTGCGTACCGCTTCCGGTTCCTCCCGATCGATGCGCCCGCCGCCGACGGCTCGGTGACCGTCGACTTCTCGCGCGCCTTCCTGCCGCCCTGCGCGTTCAGCGACCAGTACGTCTGCCCCCTGCCGCCGCCCGAGAACCGGCTGTCGTTCGCGGTGGAAGCCGGCGAGCGCCGCGCGCTGCGCGACTGAGCGCACATCCGCCCACGCGCGTCAATCCTCTTCGCGGCGACGGCGCCGGCGGCTAGCGTCGAGGCATCCGAGCAAAGGAGCCGATGATGACCAACCTGCCCCTCCCCCCGTTCCTCCCCGTGCCGGACGGCGCGCCCGAGGACGAGCCCGTCGTCGACGTCGACGGCGAAGACGTGCTCGATCCGGATGCGAACCCGGATCTCATCGACAGCGCCGACGCCGATCGGCTCGCCGCCGACGGCGACGCCTAGCCGCAGGTCAGCGACAGTTCGCGCACCGTCCGGTGAGCGTCGAGTGGGCGGGGTCGAGGTCGAATCCGCTCGCCGCGACGCTCGCCACCGCCGGTGCGAGCACGTCCGACGGCACCGAGACGACGGCGCCGCACACGCGACAGTGCGCGTGCAGATGCTCGTGACCGGGCGCCGTCGCGGCGAGGTGATAGCGACTCGCCCCGTCGGGCACGAGGCGGCGGGCCGCGACGCCCCGGTCGGCGAGCAGATCGAGCGTTCGGTAGACCGTGGCGCGGTGGATGCCGGCATCCGACACGCGTGCGACGACGTCGTCGGCCGTGAGCGCGTCGGCGCCCGCCAGAGCGTCGAGCACGGCGCGGCGGGGTGCGGTGACGCGTTCGCCGTGCGTGCGGAGCGCCGCGACGGCCGCGTCCGCGGCGCCGGTGTGGGCGTGGAGCTGGGCGTGATCGCGCGACATGGTGAACATCGTGCCACGGCGTCCGACACGCGTTCGAAACACGGCCTCGCTACTGTGGCTCCATCATGCGACACCGTCGCATCTGGCCGGAAGGGGAGAGCATGCACGTACCCGATGGATTCCTCGATCTGCCGGTGTCGATCGGCACGGCTGCCGTCGCCGCCGCCGGCATCGCCCTGGCGCTGCCCCGCGCGCGGCGCGAAGCGGTCGACGACCGCACGGCGCCGATGGTCGGGATCGTCGCGACCGTCGTGTTCGCCGCGCAGATGATCAACTTCCCCGTGGGCGCCGGAACGAGCGGTCATCTGATGGGCGGCGCGCTGGCGGCCGTGCTCGTCGGCCCCGGTACCGCCGTGCTCTGTCTCAGCGTCGTGCTCATCGTGCAGGCGTTCGTCTTCGCCGACGGCGGCATCACGGCGCTCGGCACCAACATCACGCTGATCGGCATCGTGACCGTCGTCGTCGGCTGGACGGTGTTCCGTGCGCTCGCGCGCGTGCTGCCCGAGCGAGCCTGGGCGGCGCCGGCCGCCGCCGCGGCGGGTGCGTTCGTGTCGGTCCCCGCCGCCGCCGCGGTGTTCGTGCTCCTCTTCTCGGTCGGCGGCACGGTCGACGTGCCGATGGATGCCGTATGGGTCTCGATGCTGGGCTGGCACACACTCGTCGGCGTCGGCGAAGCGGTCATCACGGCGCTGATCCTCTCGGCTGTGATGGCCGCGCGGCCCGACCTGGTCTACGGCCTCTCGCGGCCGACTGCGGAGCGGGAGCTGGTGACGGCATGAGCGCGCGGAGGATCTCGACGCGCACCTTCACGCTGGCCGCTCTCGGGTTCGCTCTCGTGGTCGCGTGCGCACTGAGTCTGCTGGCATCCAGCCACCCCGACGGCTTGGAGTACGTCGCCGAGTCGACGGGCTTTCTCGGCAGCGCGCACGACAGCGCCGCCGCGACGAGTCCGTTCGCCGACTACGCTGCCGGGTTCGTCGCCGCACCGTGGGCGTCGGTCGCCGTCGCCGGGGCCGTCGGCTGCGCGCTGACGTTCGCTCTGGCGTGGGCGATCGGCCGTCTCGCGAAGCGTCGCTGACGTGCACGGCGCGGGCTGGATCCGCCGCATCCCGGCGCTGCCGAAACTCTCGGCGCTGGTCGCGGTCGCCGTCATCGTCGTCGCGACGCCGCGCGACGCGTACGCGGCGTTCGCCCTCTATGCGGCCGCGGTGCTCGGCATCCTCATCGCGGCGCGATTGCCGGTGCTGCTCGTGGCGCGGCGTCTCGTGATCGAGGCGCCGTTCGTCGTGTTCGCGCTGCTCCTGCCGTTCGTCGCGGCGGGGCCGCGCATCGACGTGGGCGGGATGTCGCTCTCCGTCGAGGGCCTGCAGGGCGCTTTCGGACTGCTCGCCAAGGCGACCCTCGTGCTGCTGTTCGCCATCGCGGTGTCGTCGACGACGCCGCCCGGCCGCATCGTGCAGGCACTCGAGCGGCTGCGCCTGCCCCGCGAACTGACCTCGATCATGGCGTTCATGCTGCGCTACCTCGACATCGTGGGTGACGAGGCGCGGCGCATGCGCACGGCGCGGGCGTCGCGGGGGTTCGCGGCGCGCGGACCGCGGTCGTGGCGTGTGCTCGCGGCGGGGGTCGGCGCGCTCTTCGTCCGCGCGCACGGCCGCGGCGAGCGCGTGCACCTCGCCATGCTCGCGCGCGGGTACGGCGCATGATCGAGGTCCAGGGGCTCACGTTCGCCTATCCGGGAGCGGATGCGCCGACCCTCCGAGCGGTGTCGTTCTCGGTCGCGGCGGGCGAACGCGTGGCGATCCTCGGGCCGAACGGTGCGGGAAAGACCACCCTCATGCTGCAGCTCAACGGCATCCTGCGTCCGTCGTCGGGCTCGGTCACGATCGGCGGGGTCGTACTCGATCGGCGGAACGTACGCGACATCCGCCGACGCGTCGGAGTGGTGTTCCAAGACCCCGACGACCAGCTGTTCCTGCCGACGATCGGCGAGGACGTCGCGTTCGGGCCGCAGAATTTCGCTCTGCCGGACGTGGCGGAGCGGGTCGAGGCGGCGCTGGCGGCGGTGGGGATGGGCGCGCTCGCCGACCGGCATCCCGCTCGCCTCTCCCTCGGCCAGCGTCGGCGGGCGGCGATCGCGACGATCCTCGCGATGGATCCGGACGTGATCGTGCTCGACGAGCCGACGTCGAACCTCGACCCGGCGGGCCGGCGGGAGCTCTCCGCCACGCTGCGAACCCTGCCCGCGACGCAGCTCATCGTGACGCACGATCTGCTCTACGCCGCCGAGCACTGCACGCGCACGATCATCCTCGACGCCGGCCGCATCGCCGCCGACGGGCCGACGCGCGAGGTGCTCTCCGACGGCGCGCTCCTGGCGGCGCACAGCCTGGAGCTGCCCTGGGGCTTCGACCCCGCGCGGATCTGACGCTAGGGCGAGAGCGTGGGCTCGGTGTGGATGGCGAAGTCGCGGCGCAGGGCGGTGAGCGCCGCCCGCCAGCCCGCCAGGCCGTGCACGCCGGGACCGGGTGAGACCGAGGCCGACGCGAGATAGACACCGGGGATCGGCGTGCGCCACGGCTCGGCGCTGAGCGTCGGCCGCCGGATCAGCTGCCGGAGGGTGGGGGCGCCGGCGGCGATGTCGCCGCCGGGATAGTTCGGGTTGTGGTGAGCGACGTCGACCGCGGTGCGCGAGTTCACCGCGAGGATCGTGTCGCGGAAACCGGGCGCGAACCGTTCGATCTGGCGGACGACCGCCTCGCGCCGGTCCACCGTGCTGCCCGCCGGCACGTGGGTGTACGTCCAGAGGGTGTGCGCGCCGGCAGGTGCTCGCGAGGCGTCGAAGAGCGACTGCTGCGCCGCGAGAACGTAGGGCTGCTCCGGCATCCGCCCGCGATGCACGTCGCGCTCGGCGGCGACGATCTCGGCGCGCGTCCCCCCGACGTGCACGGTGCCGGCGGCGCGCACCCCTTCGTTCGCCCACGGCACGGGTGCGCTGAGCGCGAAGTCGACCTTCGCGACCGCTCCCCCGTAGCGGAACCCCTCCAGCGTGCGGCGGTAGCGACCCGGCATCCGATCGCCGGCGAGACGCACCAGCGCGCGCGGCGTGACGTCGAGGATCACGACGCGCGACGGGGGCAGCGCGTCGAGGTCGGTGACGTCGACTCCCGTCGTGATGGTGCCCCCGTGTGCGCGGAGGTCCGCGGCCATCGCGTCCATCATCGCCTGACTCCCCCCGACCGGAATCGGCCAGCCGCGGGCGTGGGCGTAGGCGGCGAGCACCAGGCCCGAAGCCGCAGCGGCGAGGCTCGGCTGCGACAGGATGCTGTGCGCCGTGACGCCGGTGAGAAGCGCCGCGGCATCCTCCCCGGTAAAGCGCAGGTTCCAGGCCGGGCTTCCCTGCTCGAGGGTGCGGAGGGCGAATCGTGCGGCGGTGGTGGGATGCCGGGGGATGCGCAGCAGGGTCGATCCCGTGAACTCCGCGACCTCGCCCGCGCGCGCCGCAAGCGGCCCGATGAGCTTTTCATACGCTCGCCCGTCTGCGCCGAGCGCCTCGCGCGTGCGCGCGAGGTCTCGATAGGCGATCGCGGCGCGGCCGCCGTCGAGGGGATGCGCGAACGAGGTCTCCGGCGTGACGAAGTCGACCCGCTCCGTCAGAGCGAACCGCTGGAAGAACGCCGATTCGAAGGCGAGCGGGTGCACCGCCGAGCAGACGTCGTGATGGAAGCCCGGGAGGGTCAACTCCGCCGTCGCGGCTCCCCCGCCGATGCGCGGCGAGCGCTCGAACACGGCGACGGAGAGTCCGGCGCGCGCGAGAGTGACGGCCGCGGCGAGGCCGTTCGGACCCGCTCCGACGATGACCGCGTCGACTTCCGCGCTCACCCGTCGCCCCTCGATGCCTCGCGGTCGGCCGTCGACGAGCGCGCGCGGTCAGCGGCCATGCCTTCCGCCAGGTACGCGAGCCGATGGAGCGTCTCGCGATTGCGCCAGGCCAAGAGCAGATCCATGAGCGGCCGAGGGACGAACGCGCCGGGGCCGGCGACGGCGTGCTCCTCGAGCCGCACGACGCACGCCGCTCCGCGAGGTTTCACGTCGATGGTGACCCGCGCCTCACCGAGCGGCCACCCCTGCGGCCTCATGACGACCCGCCGCGGCGGGTCGATGTCTTCGATCACCGTCTCATCATCGATGAGAACGGGCCACACGCCGAATGAGTGGTGCAGGCGCGCTCCCCGCTCGGGCCAGCGTTCGTCCACGTCGCGCATGCGCGACGCTCCCACGACCCAGGCGGGGAAGACCCATCCGTCGCCGAGGACGCGGAAGACGTCGGCGGGCGTGCACTGCAGCACGCGAACGTTCACCGACATCTGCGCCTCACCGCGGCGTCAAAGTCCATAGTCGTCGACGTAGAGCGAGCTCGTCGGCTCTTCGACGATGACGCTGCCCACCGGGGCGACTTCCTCGCGCAGTGCCGCTGCGCGGTGATGCAGTCGCGCGACGAGCTCCACATCTTCGGGCTCGGACATCGTCGTCGCGACGCGCGACGACATGACCTGACTCGCGGGGCCGATGAGCAATTCGGCCGATCCGTGCGTCCCGTCGGAATCGATCGTCGGGATCTCGACGGTGGCGGAGGTGTGCACCTGGCTGAGCGCCTGGGCGTAGTCGAGCAGTGCGTGGGCGATGTCGCTACCCGTGAAGAACATCTCTCCTGCGTAGCTGACCCGGTCCATACTCCAGGTCTACACGTCTTCGCTGCCGCGCTCCCCCGGGTTCCCGACGTCGAGGTCGTGTGATACGTGACGATGGCCGGCGCGCTCACCCGCCCGCGGAATGTGACGCCGCGGGTCAGGCGTCGGGGCTCACGACGAGACGCGTTCCCCAGGGGTCGGCGAACCGCACGGCGTGGCCGTCGTCTTCGACCGCCACGCCGTGGAAGCGCAGCCGATCGGCGAGTTCTGAGGCATCGTCCCGCGCCGGCACGGAGATGCGTACGTCTCCGAGCCCGAGCGATGCCGCGCGGGGCCCCGCGCCCGCGCTCTGCCAGGTGTTCGCACCGATGTGATGGTGGTATCCGCCCGCGGAGAGGAACAGCGCGGTACCGAAGTCCATCGTGATGTCGAAACCCACGACCCCGGCGTAGAACTCGCGCGCCGTGGGAATGTCGCCGACCTGCAGGTGCACGTGGCCGATGGCGGCCGTCGGACCCGTGTTCGTCGCATCCGGGTCGAACCAGTCGCGGAGGAAGACGTTCGGGTCGAGGCGCTCCGACCCCATCCGCACCGATCCGTCGGTCTGCCACGACCATTCATCGCGCGGGCGGTCGCGGTAGAGCTCCAGGCCGTTGCCCTCCGGGTCGTGAAAGTAGAACGCTTCGCTCACGAGGTGGTCGGCCGATCCCTCGTAGAGGTGCCCTGCCCGCTCCGCCATCGATTGGAGGGCGGATGCCAGCCGGCGCTGATCCTCGAAGACGATGGCCGTGTGGTAGAGCCCGGCGCCGCGGGCGTCGCGACCGGGCAGCTCTTTCTCCTGCCGCAGCAGCATGATCGGCGCGTCGCCGCGGCCGAGCGTGGCCGTCGCGCCGGACTGGTCGAGCACGTCGAGCGTCACGGCACCCTGATAGAACGCGGTCATGGCGTCGAGGTCGTGCACGAGCAGTTCTACGGTGTCCATGCGCGCACCGTCGGGCGCGGCGCCGGCGGTGGACACCGACGGCGGGAGCCAGCCGACCGGGGTCACGCCCATACGACGAACCCGAGCCAGGCGGCGGCGACCGCGAGCAGCAGCAGCACGATGTTCACGGCCAGCGTCTTGTTCTCACCGCGTGCCAGGTGCGTGATGATCGCGGCGATCTGCACGAGCACGAGGCCGACGGCGGCGATCGGCGCGAGCACCGGGAGGATGCCGGTGAGCGGCGGCAGGATGAGCGCGATCGCACCGAGGACTTCGAGCGCTCCGATCGCGCGCACCGCGCCGACGGGGAAGTCCGCGGCCCATCCGAGCCCCGACGAGACGAGCTTCTCGATCGGCTGCGTCGCCTTCATCCCGCCCGCGGCGAGGTAGGCGAGCGCGAGGAGCCCCGCGACGATCCAGTAGGCGATGAGCATGACATCGGCTCCAAAAGTTGTACGAACAAGTATTGATTCCGTTCTATCACGCATTACTTGTTGCCACAAGTAACGCTACGATGGCTTCATGAGCTTTCCGGTGCCGCGCATGGACGATCGCGAGTCGGCCGCGTGGCGCGGACTCATCGCCGTCATGCAGCTGCTGCCCAACGCGCTCGACGCGCAGCTGCAGCGAGGCGCCTCGCTGACGCACTTCGAGTTCGCGGTGCTCACGACGCTCCGCTTCAGCGACGACGCCACGCTGGCCATGTCGAGCCTCGCGGCGCAGACGCAGGCTACGCTCCCCCGCCTGTCGCACGTGTGCAGCCGTCTCGAGAAGCGCGGGCTCGTCGCCCGCGCACCGTCGAGCGCCGATCGCCGCGTCACGGAGGTGTCGCTCACCTCGGACGGCCGGCGGGCACTCGTGCGCGCGATCCCCGATCACATCGCGACGGTGCGCTCGCTCGTGATCGACGCGTTGACACCGGCGCAGCTCGACGCCCTGGCCGAGATCACCGACGTCATCCTCGGTCGCCTCCGCGACACCGGCAGCGACTGCGAGCCGCCGACCTGAGGCGCCCTGCCCCGCATCCGCTCGCTCGCGTCATCCCCTACGCGCCGCAGAATCGGACATTGTCGCCAGAATCGGATGCCAGGCCGCCCGGGCATCCGATTCCACGGCGTTCGTCCGATTCTGCGACGCGGACCCGGGGCGTCAGATCGCGGTGGCCCGGATGAGCACCAGGCGGTCGGCGGCGAGGTTCGGCGTCGCGATCCCGATCTGAGCGAGGGCACGCCCGGACAGGACCACGCCCTCGGCGACCCATGCCGGTGTGCCGTCCTTCGCGATCGATCGGACCGACGGCTCCGCGATCTCCACGCGGTACGACCGGTCGGCGTCGAGGCCGGGGAGTCGGATGCGGCCGAGCGGCCACTCGAGCGAGTGGTCGACGACGCTCATCCGGCGTGGTGCACGGGATGCCGGCGCTCGAGCGCGGCGCCCTCGACATCGACGTTCGGGATCACGCGGCTGAGCCACTTCGGCAGCCACCACGCCGACTCGCCGAGCAGGTGCATGAGCGCGGGGATCAGCAGCATCCTGACGACGAACGCATCGAAGAGCACGCCGAGGGCGAGCCCCACCCCCATCGACTTGATGATGACCGACTCCGACGTGATGAACCCGGAGAAGACCGCGATCATGATGAGTGCGGCGGCGATCACGACGGTGCGGCCGGCGCGGAACCCCTGCGCTACGGCGAGGCGCGCGGGGGCGCCGTGCGCCCAGGCCTCGCGCATTCCGGTGGTGAGGAAGAGCTGGTAGTCCATCGCGAGACCGAAGAGGATGCCGACCAGGATGACCGGCAGGAAACTCAAGATCGGGCCGGGGTTGTGGACGCCGAGGAGATCGGCGAGCCATCCCCACTGGAACACCGCCGTGACGGCGCCGTAGGTGGCGAACAGCGACAGCACGAACCCGGCGGTCGCGATGAGCGGCACGACGAGCGAGCGGAACACCATCACCATGATGAGGAACGACAACCCGACCACCACGACGAGGTAGAGCGGCAGCACGTCGGCGAGACCTTCGGAGATGTCGATGTTGATCGCGGCCTGCCCGGCCACGCCGAGCGTGATGTCGTCGCCGATCGGCGGAAGCGCGCGCAGGTCGCGTACGAGTGCTTCGGTCGAGGTGCTGTTCGGCCCTTCCGCGGGCACGATCTGGAATGCCGCGAGTCGGTTGTCGTCGGAGACGGCGATCGGCGCCACGGCGACGACGTCGTCCATTCCGGCGAGTTCTCGCGCGACGACCAGCTGCTGACCGAGCACATCGTCGTCGGTCGTGCCGTCGGGCAGGGCCGCGGTGATCAGGAGCGGGCCGTTGACGCCTTCGCCGAACGCCTCCTCCGTCAGGGTGAATGCGCGATAGGCGGTCGAGTCGGCCGACTCCGAGCCTCCGTCGGGCAGCCCGAGGCGCATCGACAGCGAGGGGATCGCGACGACGAGGAGGGCGACCGTGGCCACGAGCACGGTGAGCACGGCGCGGAGGGTCGACATCGGCGCGATGGCGCGGCCACGCACGCGCGGGCGCACGGCATCCGCCGACGCCGCGACGCGTGCGCGGGCGCGGCGGCTGAGCACGCGCGTCTTCGCGAGGCCGAGGAGGGCGGGGGTCAGCGAGATCGCGATCAGCACTGCGACGGCGACGCTGACGGCGCCGGCCGTGCCCATGAGGCCGAGGAACGGGATGCCGGTGATGCTCAGCGCGAGGAGCGCGACGATGACGGTCGTCCCCGCGAAGACGACGGCGTTGCCGGCGGTGCCGTTGGCGAGGCCGATCGATTCGACGACGTCGGCGCCCTGCAGGAGCTGCTTGCGGTGGCGGTAGAGGATGAAGAGCGAATAGTCGATGCCGACGGCGAGCCCGAGCATGACGCCGAGGATCGGGGTGACCGACGCCATCTGCACGAGCCCCGAGAACGACAGCGTCGCCATGGCGCCGATCGCGACGCCGACGAGCGCCGTGATGATCGGGAAGGATGCCGCCAGCAGAGAGCCGAGCACGACGATCAGCACGACGGCGGCGAGCGCGACGCCGATGGCTTCGCCGATGCCGAGGATCTCGGGCACGCCCTGAGAGATATCGGTGGAGAACGCGACGTCGACGCCGTCGATGGGCTCCGACTCGAAGTGTTCGATGACGGCATCCTTCGACGCCTGGTCGAGTTCGAGGCGCGGCTCGGTGAACTGCACGTTGACGATGGCGGTGGCGCCGTCTTCGGAGACGACTCGGATGCCGTCGGCGAACGACAGGAGCTCCGCGCCCTGTTCCAGGGTGGCTTCCTGCTCTTCGATGGTCGCGAGGCCGTCGGTGAGCGTCTGCTGCTGGGCGTCGAGAGCGGCGCGCTGCGCGTCGAGCGTGGCCTGCTGGGCGTCGATCTCTGTGGTCGGGAACCCGGCGGCTTCCGCCTGCGCTCGACCCGCGTCGAGCTGGGCTTGGGCGGCATCGAGTTGTGCGGCGCCGGCATCCAGTTGCGCTTGCCCGGCCTCGGCCTGCGCGCGCCCGTCGGCGATCTGCGTGCGGCCGTCGTCGATCTGCGCGCGCTGGTCGGCGAGCTGCTGCTGCGTGGCGAACGGGTCGATCACGTCGGCGATATCGGGGAGGTCACGGCCGGAGGCGGCGAGCGCCGTGATCGCGGCCTGCTGCTCGGGCGTGAAGGCCTCGCCGTTCTCGGCGTGGAAGACGACGGTGCCGGACGCGCCGCTGAAGTCGGGGAGCTGCTCTTCGAGTTCGGCGATCACGTCGCCCGATGCGGTGCCGGGGATGTCGAAGCTCGAGCTGAGCCCCTTGAACCCGAGGAGGAATCCGCCGACCGCGAGGCCGAGGATCACGACCCACGCGACGATCACCGTCCACGCGCGGCGCGCCGCAAAGGTTCCCAGTCGGTGCAGCAGCTCGGCCACGAGTCTCCCTCAGATCGGCGCGGGCGCACCTCGACGAGGGCGGCCCTCGTCTTCGACAAGCTCGGCCAAATTATCACGGCCGACCTGAGGGAATCCCGGGCTCAGACGGCGAAGACCTTGCCCGTCTCGACACCCTCGACCGAGCGGACGTACGCGCGGACGACGTCGACGGTCGCGACCGGCGTGAACCCGGGAAAGCTCGGGTGATAGCCGGGCGCGTCGGCGAGGACGTTCGGGCTGACGGCGTTGAGGCGCGCCGTGAGACCGGTGGCCGCGGCGACGACGAAGGAGTTGAGCGCGCCGTTGGCGGTCGATGCCGCGGCGCCGGTCGCGACGGGCTCGTCGGCGAGGATGCCGGAGGTCACGGTGAACGATCCGTGCACGTGGCCGGCACCGAGGGTGACGAGGGCGATCTGGCCGAGGGCCTTGTCGAGGAGCGCGGCGCCGTAGTCGTCGGCGGTGAGGTCGGGCACGGGCTTGAAGGGCGCCTTGCCGGTGGCCGACACGACGGCGTCGACCTCGCCGACGCGCGCGTAGAGGGCGGTGATGGATGCCGCGTCGAGCACGTCGACCTTCTCGTCGGCCGAGCGCGAGGCGCGGATCACCTCGTGTCCGCGCTTCGCGAGTTCGTCGGCGACAGCGCCGCCGATGAGCCCGGTGGACCCGACGACCAGAACACGCAGCGACATGAGATCTCCCTCGACGAAATGGATGCCTCCAGCATTCCACGCGGGCGTCGGGGGTCACCCCTAGGGTGACGAGGTGTGACGGCGTGTGTCTTGTGCGGTGCGCAGCGGATTGTGCGGGATGCCGCGGGCCACCGCGCGTGCGGGATCTGCGGGTGGCGGGTCGGCGACGCTCCCGACGGCGACCTTCCGCGGCCGCGGGTGGACGTCGTCTATTACGTGCGGTGGAACGAGCGGATCAAGATCGGCACGTCGGCGCAGCCTCGCCGGCGGCTCGCCGCGATTCGGCATCAGGAGCTGCTCGCGTTCGAGCGCGGCGGGCGCGAGCTCGAGCGCCGGCGACACGACGAGTTCGCCGCGGTGCGCGAGGGCGGCGAGTGGTTCACCGCGACGGCGGAGCTCGTCGCGCACTGCGCCGGCATCCGTGGCGAGGCGTCGCCGTGGGATTCCTACGCTCGATGGGTCGCCGAGGCGCTCCGCGGTTCGGTGTCGTGACTGGGAGCTCCCCCGCCCGTTGAGCGAGCGAAGCGAGGGCGTCTCTCCGCCCGTTGAGCGAGCGCAGCGAGACGAAACGCCTGAGGCCCACCACGTTTCGTCTCGTCGCTGCGCTCCTCGCTCAACGACCGACATCCCCCGCCCGTTGAGCGAGCGAAGCGAGACGAAACGCCGTAAGCCCACCGCGTTTCGTCTCGTCGCTGCGCTCCTCGCTCAACGACCGGGCGAACCCACGCGGCGGATGCGGATCGGTCCCCGCGCCGGCGCCGCGCGCGCGGCCAGCAGCTCGAGGATCGTTCCCTCCAGGCGACGGTCCTCGTCGGTCACCTTGCGCTTCCGGCAGGCATCCGAGCAGAAGCGCACGGCATCCCAGTCGCGCTCCCACTTCTTGCGCCACTCGATCGAGCGCCCGCACGACGCGCAGGTCTTGGGCTCGTGCACGTCGGTCACGCGCGACCCTGCAGGATCATGTGCCAGTACACCCACGGCAGCACGTGCCGGTCGAGCACCGAGGTGAGGCGGCGTTCGCGCAGGAGCGAGCGCCAGAACGGGATCGTCGGCCGCAGCCGGTACTGATCGTCGAACTCGGCGAACACCACCGTCGAGCGCGAGACCGTGAACGGGCACACCGAGTACCCGTCGTACTCCTTCACGGGAGGGCGGCCGGCGATCGCCGCGCGGATGTTCTCCGCAACGACGAGGGTCTGTTTGCGCAGCGCGCCGCCCGACTTCGAGTTCGTCGTCGCGGCCGCGTCTCCCAGCCCCCAGATCCGGGGGAAGCGAACGTGCTGCAGCGTGCGGGGGTCGACCTCGACGAAGCCCCCGCTCGATTCCGCTGCCGGAAGCGCTGTGGCGGCGAGCCAGTCCGGAGCCGACTGCGGCGGCTCGACCATGAGAACGTCGTACGCCACGCTTTCCATCGCTGACCCGTCGAGGCGCGCGATCTCCGCGACCCGCGCGGCGCCGTCCACCCGCACGAGTGCGCTCTCGGTCCGCAGCTCGATGCCGTATTCGGCGATCTTGCGCTCGAGCTCGCGATCGACCTCGGGGATCCCGAACACGGTCGCGTCGGGCACGACGAGGATCACCCGGATGTCCTTCAGCACGCCCGTCGCGCGCCAGTAGTCGCACGCCTGGTACATCGGCTTCTGCGCCGCACCCGCGCACGACGCGGGTCCGGGCGGCTGGACGAACACGACCGTGCCCCGCGTCGTGTCACGGAGCAACAGCGAGGCCTTGGCCGCAAGATCGATCTCGTAATTCGATGCGACCTCGGGCGCGGTGATCGCCTCGGCGAGGCCGGGCACGGCATCCCAATCGTTCTGGATGCCGGGGCACACGATGAGGTGGTCGTAGGTGAGGCGATCGCCGGAGACGAGGACGACCGCATCCGCGTGCGGGTCGATCGTGGCGACGGCGTCCTGGATCCACGTCACGCCGCGTGGCGTGACCCTGCCTTGGTCACGAGCGACGACGCTGGCGCGCACCGTGCCGCCGGCGACGTGGGAGAAGAGCGGCTTGTACAGGTGGGTGGTGCGGGGTTCGATGACCGCGACGTCGGACACGCCGCCGCGGCGGAGCCGCCCGGCGACGGAGAGCCCGGCGTTGCCGCCGCCGATCACGAGGACGTCGTGATGCGCGCTCATCGATGCCGACCCGTGCGCTCCATCGATCCGTCGGCAGCGCGGGTTCCCACGCCGGGGATGTCGTTCTGACTCGAGACGTTGGCGATGTCCGCGGTGTCGGACTCGTCGATGCGCGTCGCGTCGACCGCGCCGCTGTCGGCTCCGGCGCCGCCCGCGGGCACCGCCTCTGCAGCCTCGTCTGTGTTTTTGGTCATCTGTTGCCTCCGGATGCTGACGCTACGAGACGGCTCGCACGATGCGGAGGGGGTTGACAGGATGCTCGCAGCAGCGGCCCGCGTCGCAAGTTCCTCCGCCTCCTGCCCGTCATCCTGCCGACTGCGGTGACCTTCGTCCGAAAGTTGCGCGCGAAGAAGACGCGCCCGGCGCGCCCGGCCGAGAGCTGACGCCCGGCAGACTGAGAGGATGACCACCGCGGAGGCCGTCCTCGATCGCCTCGTGCAGGAGGTCGAGTCCTCTGGATTCGGAGCCCACGGCATCCAGGTGCAAATCGGCGACGATGTCGCATCGCATCGCTGGGCACCCGACGTCCGCGAAGAGATCCACTCGCTCGCGAAGGCCGTCAGCGTGCTCGCTGCCGGCATCGCCGCCGATGAGGGTGCGATCGCGCTCGACGCACCGGTCAGCGTGTACCTGCCGGATGCCCCGTTCGGATCGGGCTCCGAGAACATCACCCTCCGGCACCTCCTGTCGATGACGAGCGGCGTCGACTTCCCGTGGTCGGCGACGATGATGACCGACTGGCCCGACCTGTCGAGCGAGTTCCTCTCTCGCGCGTCACGCGGGCGCGTGTTCCAGTACTCCAACGCGAGCACCTACACGGCGATGCGCGTGCTCGAGACGCGCGTCGGCGATATCGAGGAATACGTGCGGCTACGGCTGTTCGTGCCGCTCGGGTTCGGCGACGTGACGTGGCAGCGCTGCCCGAACGGCTTCGTCCTCGCGGGCGAAGGGCTCGCGCTCCGCACCGACGAGATCGCGAGACTCGGTGTGCTGATCCGTGATCGAGGCATGTGGGGCGAGCGGCGATTGGTGTCTACGGAGTGGATCGACGCGATGCACACGGACTGGGTGGATGCCGGCGTGAACCCCGGGTACACGCAGTACGCCCTCTCGGGGTGGCGCGGCCCGCGCTCGGCGTGGCGGCTGCACGGCGCGAACGGTCAGCTCATCCTGTTCGTCGGGGATGCCGTGGTGACCGTGACCGCCGACGATCATTTCGGCGCGGATGCGTTCGCCGACACCGTCGTGCGGGTGCTCGAAGACTGAGGCGCCTCAGCGGCGGAACGTGACGTGGATGGTGCCGCTTTCGGCGACCTCCGTCGTCACGGCGTGCGTGAGCTCGAGGCCGCGGAGGTCGTCCCACACGCGGTTCCCTCGCGTCAAGACGATGGGCGCCATGGTGATGTGGAGTTCGTCGACGAGGCCCGCCGCGAGGAAGGCGCGCGCGGTGCGGATGCCGCCACCGACGCGCACGTCGAGCCCTCCCGCGGCAGCCGTGGCTTCCGCGAGAACATCCTCGACGGCGCCGCTTCGGAAGTGGAACGTGGTGCCGCCGGCCATCGGGATCGACGCGCGCGGAGCGGAGTGCGTGAGGACGTACACCGGGCATCCGAACGGCGGCTCGTCACCCCACCACCCCTTCCACTCGGGGTCGTCGGGGTTGGCGTGGAATCCGAACATCGCGGCGCCCATGATCTCGGCGCCGACGCCGGTGAAGAACGCCGACGCGTAGGCGTCGTCGATTCCCGTCGTGCCGGCGCCGGTCGTGTCGCCGAACACCTTCTGGCGGAACGTGCGGGTCGCGGCGTAGGCGGCGGTGAGCGGCCCCCAATCCTCCCCCATCGGGTTGTCGTCGCCCGGTGTGGGGGCGGCGGTGTAGCCGTCGAGGGAGGAGAAGAGGTCGACGCGGACGCGGGTCATACGCCGACTCTCCCGAACCCTCGCGCCCGCGTCAACTCACAGCCCCACGGCGGCCATACCGGCGGCGTCGTAGCGGTTTCCGGCGACGCCGATCCGCTCGGCGAGCGCGTTCAGGTCGGCGATGACCGTCGGGCCCGCGCCGACGAGGCGCTGCGAGCTCTGGCGGAGTAGTGCTCAGAACGGGGCGTCGCCGCAGTATGCGGGTGCGAAGGACACCGGTGGTGCAGGCGCATCCTCCCGGTAGATCCGGCCGGTGGGCGAAGTCCATTCGAGGATTCCGCCAGGCAGTTGCCTCACCTTCCACCGCGTGAACTGCTTCATGCTGTGATGTCGTTGGCAGAGGTGCGCGAGGTTCCAGAGCGCGGTCGGCCCGCCTTTGGCCGCATCGATCGTGTGGTCGACCTCGCAGCGGATCGCCGCGCGCCGACAGCCGGGGAAGCGACAGTGCTGATCGCGCGCTTGCAGGTAGCGGCGCTGCGGCCACGGCGTGCGGTAGCGGTCGACCGCGACGACGGTGCCGTCGATCGGGTCGGTGAGCACGCGGGTCCAGCTCGGCGCGTTCTCGGCGAGGCATCGCGCGGTGTCGGCGTCGATCGGCGACCGACCGACGAGGTCGGCAGGCCCGTCATCGGTGCCGAGAAGCGTGAGTGCGGGAACGATGACCTGCACCTGAGCACGAATCGCGCCGAGCGCGCCCGGCCCGTCGCCGGTGGCCGTCGGGTCGAGCGCGGGGGCGCCTGCGAGCAAGAGGTCGGCGAAGACATCGGCGCGCACCTGGTCGATGCCGCGACGGTCGTCGTCGCCCGGCTCGCGCACGTCGACGACCGACTGCGCCTGCTGGGTGAGGCGGTCGAAGATGCCGTCGGCGATGACCGTCGGGACGGTGGCAACCACGTCGGACATACCGTTGCGACCCGGGAACACGCGCACCGCGCGGGTCGCGCATGCCTCGACATGACGCTCGGTGAAGGACTGTTCCCCCATGCGCTCCGCGAGGATCTCGAGCCCCGCACGCACCCGGTTGGGCGTGTCGATGCGACAGCGCTCGATCGCTTCCTGCTCGTAGTCGGCCTTCCGCGACAGCGGCACCACGACGCCGGCGTCGACGATGACCCGGACGTGTCCGCGGGTGATGCTGCCCGACTCCCATGCCGCGAGCGCGGCGGGGTAGCTCTCGACGATCTCGCGCGCCTCACCGATGCGCGCCTGCACGGTGCGATCGGTGACGCGGAGAACTCCGCCGACTTCGGCGGCGATCGAGCGCAACGCCATGTCGTGGACGCGGACGTTCGCGCTCGTCCCCGCGGCCTGTGATTCGGCGAGCCTGCCGGCGCGCGCGAGTAGACGCACCTGGGCGACCTGCGCGGCCGTGAGTTGCCCTTCGACGGTCTCGACACCCGCGATGATCTCGGCGAGGGCGGCGACGTCTGCGTCGCTGCCCATCCCTCCACCGGGTTCCGAAAAGTCCTTCATATCCCTATTGTGACGAGGGGTTCCGACATTGCCCGGGCGCCCATTCGGGCGTATCCTCACGCCACCGGGGAGGAGGACACCATGCGACGCCACGCCGTCAAACCACTCAGCGACGACGACCAGATCGCCCGCTACGCGCACGTTCTCGGCGAGATTCCGCGCAGCGTCGCGGACCGCGCCTACGCCGAAGCTTTCGCGCGGCTTCCGCTCCCGATGCGTCGCGAGCTGGTCGAGGAACTGTGCGCTCAGCTCCCGGATTCTTCTGACGACGCCGTGCCTGATGACCCGGATGCCTTCGCGGCGCTCATGCGCAATCTGCACGCGCGCGTCGCTCTCGTGACGTGCCGGGATGCGGCATCCGTGGCGCTCGCCTTCGTCACGAGCCGTCCGGTCGCCGCGTACTACCGGTCGGGTGCCGGCTCGCTGTCGATCGATCACCAGCCGCCCTGGGTGCACGACCTGGCCGACCATGAGACCGCGCCGATCGACAGCGGCGCGCCGCCTCACTTCAGGGCGCCGATCTAGACCTCACCCGCGGAGCGCGAGCACGAACGGCAGCACCGCCGTCGCACCGGCGCGGCGAAGCTCTCGCGCCGCGGCGGTCAGCGTCCACCGGCTGTCGACGAGGTCGTCGACGAGGAGGACAGGACCGGCCGACACGTCGAGTCCGGCAGCGCTGAAGCGCTCCCAGACCCCCGCGAGGCGGAAGGCGCTGTTGCCGCCGGGGCCGCCCGTCGGGCCGCCGTCGACGAGATCGAGCGTGCCGAGCAGCGGCAAGCGGCCGACGTCGGCGATGCCCCTCGCGAGCGAAGCGACGAGCTGCGGCTTCGAGCGCGACGGCATCCCGACCACCGCGACCGGGCGCTCGGACCAGCCCCACTCGGCGAGCACGCGCACACACGCGGCGAGCACGTTCGGCGGCACCGGGCCGTCGGGTGCACCCGCAGCGAACATCTCGCGGAGCGCTCCGCCCCACCCGAGGTCGGTGAGCCGCGCGAGCGCCCGCCCCTCGTCGTACTGCTCCTCCGGTGCGATCCGACCGCGGACCGGTACGCCGAGGCGGTCGGCGCCGGTCGGCCACTGCTTCCGCGGCTCGACGGCGACACCCACGCGATCGAGGGCGGCGGATGCGGCATCCGTCGCCTCCGCGCCGACCGCCTGCGGATACCAGACCCCCGCGCAGTTGTCGCAGCGCCCGCAGGGGGCAGCGGTCTCGTCGTCGAGCGCGCGCTGCAGGAATTCCATCCGGCAGGTCGTCAGTGCTTCGTAGTCGAGCATGTGCTGCTGCTCGGCGACCCGCTCCGCCGCGATGCGGGCGTAGCGGTCTTCGTCGTAGGTCCACGCCTCACCGGTCGCGATCCATCCGCCCTGCACGCGGGCGACCGCGCCGTCGACGTCGAGAACCTTCAGCAGCAGTTCGAGCGGCGTCCGGCGGATGTCGACGACCGCTTCGAGCGCCGGCGTCGACATGGGTGTCGCCTCGGACAGCGCGGAGAGCACGCGCTCGGCGCGCTCGCGGTTCGGCATGGAGGCCGTCGCGAAGTAGTGCCAGATGTCGCGGTCTTCGGCCCCGGGGAGCAGCAGGACGTCGGCGGATGCCGTGGCGCGCCCCGCGCGGCCGACCTGTTGGTAGTACGACACCGGCGACGACGGCGCGCCGAGGTGGACGACGAATCCGAGGTCGGGTTTGTCGAATCCCATGCCCAGCGCGCTCGTCGCGATGAGCGCCTTGACCCGGTTGTCCTTCAAGAGCCCCTCGGACTCCTCCCGCTCGTCGGGGTCGGTCTGGCCGGTATAGGCGCGCACCTCATAGCCGCGCTCGCGCAGCAGTCGTGCGGTGTCGTTGGCGGCGGCGACGGTGAGCGTGTAGATGATGCCGGACCCAGGCAGCTCGCCGAGGTGGTCGATGAGCCACGCCACGCGTCTCGGGGCGTTGGGGAGGCGCAGGACGCCGAGTCGCAGGGACGTCCGCGCGAGCGCGCCGCGGATCACGAGGACGTCGGGCGGGGCGCCGTTCTGATCCGGCGCGCCGAGCTGCTCGGCCACATCGGCGACGACGCGACTGTTGGCCGTCGCGGTCGTCGCGAGCACGGGAACCTCGGTCGGGATGCGCGTGATGAGGTCGCGCAGCCGGCGGTAGTCGGGGCGGAAGTCGTGCCCCCAATCGCTTATGCAGTGCGCCTCGTCGACCACGAGCAGGCCGATGCGCGGGATGAGCTGCGGCATCTGCTCGTCGCGGAACGACGGATTGTTGAGTCGCTCGGGCGAGACGAGCAGCACGTCGACCTCGTCGCGTTCGAGCTGGCTGAGCACGTCACGCCATACGTGCGGGTTGGTGGAGTTGATCGCGACCGCCCGCACGCCCGCACGCTGAGCCGCCGCGATCTGGTCGCGCATGAGCGCCAGGAGCGGCGAGACCAGAACCGTCGGCCCCGCCCCGCGGCGGCGTAGCAGCAGCGTCGCCACGAAGTACACCGCCGACTTGCCCCACCCCGTGCGCTGCACCACGAGAGCGCGTCGGTGCCCCTCGACGAGCGCCTCGATCGCGTCGAACTGGCCGTCGTGGAAGTCGGCATCGTCCCGGCCGACCAGACTACGGAGGACTTCCAGCGCGTCGGTCCGCCCGGGCGTCGTGTTCATCCCTCCAGTCTTCCCTGTACCGCCGACACGACGGGCGGGCTCATGCTGGCCCAAGGAGAAGCCACAGCGCGGTGGCCCCCGTCAGCATGATCACGATGTTCTCGAACGCGCGCTGCGAGAGGCGCCCGATGAGCAGGCGCCCACCGAGCGCTCCGGCGACGACGGCGGGCACGAGTAGGAGATCGAGCCAGAGAAGCGGCGCCGTCAGCAGGCCGAGCCCGATCACGATCGGCAGCTTCGCGATGTTCACGATCGCGAAGAACCATGCCGCGGTCCCCAGGAAGACGCGCACGTCGAAGCGCGCCGCGAGGAAGTACAGCGACATCACCGGTCCCCCGGCGTTGGCCACCATGGTCGTGAACCCGCCGAGCGTTCCGTACGAGATGAGCGCCCCGCGCCCGATCGGCGGCCGCGCCGTGTCGCGGCGAACGAGCAGCGTCACGCCGAGAAGCAGCAGCAGGATGCCGCCTATCGCGCGGCGCACCAGCTCGTCGCCGGAGAAAGCGAGGAAGAACGCGCCCGCGGCGATGCCGACCACGACCGCGGGCGCGAGGCGGATCAGCGTCCTCCAGTGCGCGTGCCGGCGGTAGAGCGCCAACGCCAGCACGTCGCCGACGATCAGCAACACGAGCAGAGCTGCGGTGGACGAACGCGCGGGCAGCACGGCAGCGAACAACACCACGGCGAGGGTCCCCGCGCCGGGGAGCGCGGTCTTTCCCACTCCGACGACCAGCGCGCCCGCGACGAGGAGGATCCACGCGTACGCGGGCAGGTCGATCACGGCCTCGACCGTACCCTGGAGATCACGCGCGGACGGCGTCCAGGTGCCGACGCGCCGCCTCGATCGCCAGGCGCGCGTGCTCCTTCGGCCCCACCTGCGCGACGAGCATCGCGCGCGGGATCTCCAACGCGTACGGGATTCCCGACGGCAGCGCTGCGAGGACGCCGTGCACATCCAAGCCGCCCTCGCCGGGGAAGAGCCGCTCGAAGCGCGCCGTGTGGATCAGTTCGCTCGTCGCCACCGGCGTCTCGGCCGGAGCATCGCACACGTGCGCGTAGTGGAACCACTCCGGCGGCAGATCTCGAAGTTCGTCGAGGCTCGAGCCGGACCGGGAGAAGTGCAGCACATCGATGAGCATTCCGGCGTTGGGCTGAGCGGCGGCCCGCAGCACCCGGACCGCCTCGGTCAGGTCGGGTGTCTCGGTCCAGGAGGGGAATTCGAGATCGATCGTCAGAGAGAGCGGGGCGGCGAGCTGGCACAGCTCCGCGAAGCGATCCGTCTTGCGCGCGAAGTCGGCGTCGGGCAGCTGTGCGATGACGTGGCGGGCTCCGAGTTCGGCGCCGGCCTCGAGGAAGCGGAGGTAGTCGCGCGGGTTGTCGCCGGAGGTCATGCGCGCCAACTCGATGTCGAGCACCTCGACGCCCGTCGCGGCGAGGTGTGTCTTGGTCGCGCGCATGAGCGCCGGGTCATACGCGAGCGGGTAATGCGGCTCCTGCGTCGTGACCTTCGTCATCCGGAGCCCGACATACCGATAACCCGCGGCTGCGGCGGCATCCACCAGCTCGGGCGGGGTCAGGCTCAGTGCGGTGAGATGCGCGAGCGAGTAATCATGCCGCTGGGCGGTATCACCCGTGGAGGGCGCGCTGCCGCGCGTCCGCATGCGCTGGCGACGGTGGGCTGCCATCCGGAGCGGCACGCTGTGCAGATCGCCGAAAGCGTCGTACCCATCGACGCGTTGGACGACTTCGAAGAACACCCGGGAGCCGAGCATCTCGGTGAAGAAGTGGAGGAAGGCGCCGCTCGCGTTGCGGTCGTAGAGGATCGAGTGCTCGCGCAGGATGTCGATGAACTCGCGCGGAAGGTCGAGCCGGGCGTCGAGGTCGTCGTAATAGTTGTCGGGGATGCCGAGGATCGGTGCTCCGCGTTCGCGCAGCACCCGTGCCGCGTGGATCGCGTCATCCGTCGTGAAGGCGATGTACTGCGGGCTCGACACCGCCGGCGCCCAGTTGCCGCGGCGCAACGGCGTCGTGGTGAGAACCATCCGGACGCGCGCATCTCGGTCGCGTGCAGACCAGCTGCGGATCAGACCGAACGGCGCCGTGACTTCGCTCGTGGCGCTCTGCCCCAGCCCGAGGACGGTCCGCAAGAACAGGGCCGATTGGTCGAAGTCGTCGATGGCCTCGGTGATCGCGACGTGGTCGACGGTGCGCAGCACCGGGTCCGCCGGAATCGGCTCTCCGGTCGGATCGAAATCTCGCAGCCACGTACCTTCTGCGTCGGAATCGCAGAAGAACAGCGCTGTCCCTCCCGGCGTCGCCACCGACGCGAGGTCGCTCTCAGCCTGACCTCGAGGACGCACCAGCTTCGACGCGCCGAGACTCGCCGCGCGGCGTGCGGAAGCGCCGGCATCCGCGCTCTCCACCGCGAACGCGCTGATCGACGCCGTGGCGGGGGTGACCGACCGGTCCTGCCCGGAATTGAGCAGAATGCGGGCGGTGCCCTGCTCCCACAACTCGACGGGCTTGGAACGGTGCTGCCGCGTGTGGACGAATCCGAGAGCGCTCAGGGCGCGAGAGACCAGCGGTCCGGACACGGCGTCGACGGCCAGCTCGGTGAAGGCGAAGCCGTCCAACTGCGGCGCCGGTGGGAGAGCGACCGAAGCCTCCGCCGCACCCGCGACCGATTCGGCGAGGACCCGGATCGAGCGCATCGCATCGGTGGCGGTGTGCCGCGGATCCTCCTGTTGATAGACGTCGTTGAACACCTCGAGCGCCACCGGGCCGTCGTACCCGGCGCCCTGCATGCGCGTGAGGAATCCGCCGACGTCCAGCGCACCCTGGCCCGGGAACAGCCGGTGGTGCAGACTCCACTCGGGGGTGTCGATGTCGGGTCGCGGCGCGTCCGCGAGCTGGATGTGGAAGACCTTGTCGGTGGGAATGTCGCCGACCGCTGCCGGCGAGTTCGACCGCGACAGCACATGGAAGCTGTCGAGGCAGATCCCGAGCGCCGGATGGTCGACGCGCTCGACGATGCGCCATGCCTCTTCGTGCGTGCGCACCCGACCCCACGGCACCGCCTCGTAGGCCAAGCGGAGCCCCCGCGCCTGAGCCTTCTCCGCCACGGCGTGCAGCTGCTCGACGGCGCGATCGTCGTCGTCGAGGCCCGCGTCCGTTCTCGACGAGCAGCAGACGAGCACGCGCGCACCCAACTCACCGAGAAGGTCGAGCTTCCGCTCGGCGCGGCGGAGATGAGCGCCGAACTCGTCGTCCGGGACGGTCTCGATGTGAAACGGCTGGTACACCTCCACGGCCAACCCGAGCCGCGATGCCTGTGCGGCGAGCTCGCCGGGCGACCAGGACGACATGAGCAGGTCGTACTCGAGCAGTTCCACGCCGGCGAAGCCCGCTTCGGCGGCGGCATGGAGCTTGTCCTCGAGCGTGCCGGCAAGGCACACGGTCGAGATGAGCACGTCCTGCGGACGCGATAAGAGGGCCATGGCGGATCGTGAAGCTTCGGTGTTCAGTCGGTCGCGACGTGCTCGATCTTCTCGTCCGGCGAGTAGATGTCGAGGATGTTCCAGTGACCCGTGGTCGGGGTCGGGACGTTCACCATCGAGACGTCGATGACGACAGGTCCGCCCTGTGCGATGGCACGCTCCAACGCCGGCTTGAACTCCGCAGCGGATTCGACTTTGATCCCCGTGACGCCGTACGCCTCGGCGATCTTGGCGAAGTCGGTGTACATCGGATCATCCGCGTTGCCGAAGACGGTGCCGAAGGTGGTGTCGAATGCCGCCTTCTCCAGACCCGCGATGGTGCCGAAGGCGTTGTTGTTCATGACCACCCACACGGCCGAGACATTCTCTTCGCGGGCAGTGGCGAGGACGGCCGGATTCTGACCGAAGCCTCCGTCGCCGACGAGCGAGACGACCACGCGCTCGGGGCGCCCGATCTTCGCGCCGATCGCCGCGGGAGCGCCGAACCCCATGGTCGCGAATCCGCCGGGCGTGAGGAACGTGCCGGGGGTGAGGATGTCGAACTGCTGACCCACCCCGTTCTTGTTCCAGCCGACGTCGGTCGTGATGATCGCGTCGTCGGGCAGCACCTCTCGCGCCTCGGACAGGATGCGCTCGGGGCGCATCGGCCAATCCTCCGACGACTGCGCGTCCACGTTCCGGCGCCGGACCTCACTGCGGCTCTCGGCGATCTTGGCGAGCAACTCAGGGCGCTGCACGCCCTCCGGGGCGAGTCGCCGCGCCACCTTGATGAGCACTCGCAGGGCCGACTTGAGGTCGGCGAGCGCGCCGATCTCGAGCGGATAGTTGCGCCCCAGTTCGGCCGGATCGATGTCGATGTGCATGAGCTTCGTCGTGGGGATGTCGAACGTGTACTCCGGATACCACGAGCTCGAATCGGCCTCGGCGAAACGCGTGCCGAGGGCAAGGATCCAATCCGCCGTGCGCGTGGACTCGTTCGTGTAGGCCGTACCCCAGAAGCCGGTCATGCCGAGCACGAACGGGCTGTCGTCGCGGATAGCGCCCTTGCCCATGAGGCTGTGGGCGACGGGCAGTGAGAGGAGCTCCGCGAACTCGGCGAGTTCGGCGGACGCGTCAGCGCCGACGATGCCGCCGCCGACGTACAGCACGGGGCGCTGCGCGTCGAGCAGGTTCTGGATTATGCGCTCCGCGACCTCTTCGTCGAGGCTCGGTTTCGCTAGATCGCGCGTGCCGCGGAGGACCCGGTCGAAGGTCTCCACGTCGACCTCGGCCGAGAAGATGTCCATCGGGATGTCCACGAGCACAGGTCCCGGGCGTCCACTCGCGGCGAGTGTGAAGGCTTTGTCGAGGATCTCCGCCACCAGGTGCGGCTTGTCGACCCGCCAGGCGCGCTTGACGAACGGCCGATAGATCTCCCACTGGGCGGCGTCGGCGTGGAGGTTGATCTCCTGATGGGGATGCTTGCCGAAGTAGTGCGTCGGCACGTCACCGGCGATGACCACGAGGGGGATCGAATCGAGCGCGGCGTTCGCCACACCCGTCGTGGCGTTCGTGAGACCCGGACCGAGGTGGGTGAGGACCACGCCCGTCTGCTTCGTGGCGCGCGCGTACCCGTCGGCAGCGTGTGCGGCGATCTGCTCGTGACGGACGTTGACGAAGGAGATCTGTTCGCTCTTTTCCAGCGCCGCCAGGAGGGCGATGTTGGTGTGGCCACAAAGACCGAAGACGTGGGTGACGTCCCGCGACTCCAGATAGCGCGTGATCTGGTGGGAGACGAGATCCTTCATGAAAAGGTCCTTCCTTCGACGACGTCGTCGTTCTGCGGAACCGACCGATGGGCGGGTCCGGTGTAGGTATAGCCGAGAGATTTCGGAAGGGGGCCCTTGATGCGGCCGCCCTGGACCATCTGCTCGCTGGCATGGGCGAGGATGCCGACCGACCTCGCGAGGATGAAGACGCCGCGCCCGAGCTCGGGTGGCAGACCGAGTTCGCAATAGATCACGGCGGTCACGCCGTCGACGTTCATGGGGATCGGCGCCGATCTGCCGGCGCTGATGGAGTCGGCCACCGCCGTCCCGATGGCGGCGAACCGGCCGTCGACGACTCCGTCGGCGGCCGCCTTCTCCACGAGCGAGAGAAGCCTCGGAGTGCGCGGGTCGAGCGGGTGGAACCGGTGCCCGAAGCCGGGGACGTACCGCTGCCCGGCGTCCCGTCGACGCTGAAGCACCCGCTCCACGGTCTCCGCGAGCGTCTCAGTCTCATTGGTCTCGGCGTCGATCTCGAGATAGACCTCCATGCACTGCTGACCGGGTCCGCCGTGGATGTCGTCGAGGACGTTGATCGCCGAGGCCATCGCGCCGTTGACGGGCACGCCGCAGGTGACGGCCATCCGGGCGATCGCGATCGACGGGGCTTGCGGGCCGTGATCGACCGACGCCACCAGAGCCGCTTCGAACAGCGCGGCGTGCTCGCGCGAGGGGATCTCGCCCCGCAGCATCAGCCAGATCGTCTCGACGAAGCTCACCCGCCCGATGAGCTCCTGGATGGGGTAGCCGCGGAGCGCGATCTCGCCCGGGTGGATGTCGATGATGTCCGTCTGCCACCACGCCCGCGCTTCCGCGACGAGGTCTTCCGCTTCGCTGCTCATGCGACCGTGTCGGCTTCGAGAGCAGCGTCGTAGAAGTCGCCGAAGAGCTCCTCATCGCGCGGCCGGTCCTCCGCGATCGTGCGGGATACCCACGTGGTGTTGAGGTAGTGCCGGAGCGAGACGTTCTCGGACGTGATGTTGCCGCCCCACGTGCCGCAGCCCATCGAGGACGTCATCGGCATGCCGTTCGTGAACGAGCCCGCGTTTGCCTTCGAGTTGGGCTGACGCACCATGATCCGTGACACCGGCATGTGTTGCGCGAAGTAGTCGATGTGCGCGTCATCGGTCGAGGCGATGCCGCAGGAGTGGCCCTTGCCGCCGATGTCGTACAGCCGCTTGGCGAGCTCCACGCCGTCTTCGAAGGTCCCGGCGTAGGCATGAACCGCCATCAGGGTCGTCAGCTTCTCCTTGCAGAACTGCTGGTCCTCGGCGATCCCCTCGCCCTCGACGACGACGAACCGCTTGTCGTCGGGGATCTCGAACCCGGCGGCGCGCGCGAGCGCCTGCGGCGACACCGCGACGGTGTCCGCGAGTCGGTGACCTTCGTCATCCCACATGACCGAACGCAGCGCCGCGCGCTGATCGGCGTCGGCGAGGTAGCCGCCCTCGTTCTCGAGCGCCTTCAGCATGTCCTCGTATCGAGACTCGGGAACGAGCACGTTGCCGTCGGCGGAACATCCCGATCCGAAGTCGGACGTCTTGGACAACGCGCAGTTGCGCGCCGTCTCGGCGAGATCCGCAGTCTCGTCGACGAATTCGGTGGCATTGCCGGCGCCGACGCCGTAGGCGGGCGTGCCGGAACTGTACGCCGCGCGCACGAGCCCCTGTCCACCCGTGGCGATCACGAGGTCCGAACGCCGCATGATCTCCTGGGATGCCGTGAGACTCGGCAGCGTGATGCACTGGAGGATGTCCGCCGGCGCCCCCTCAGCCTCGAGCGCCTCGCGCATCAGCCGCACCGTCTCGAACGTCGTGTGCTTCGAGCGCGGATGCGGCGAGAACACCACGACGTCGCGCGCCTTGATGGCGTAGATGGCGTTGCCCGCCGGGGTGAGGTCGGGGTTCGTCGTCGGAACGACGCATCCGATCACGCCCACGGGCTTGCCGTACTTCACGAGACCCTTGTCGACGTCTTCTTCGATGATGCCCACCGACGGGCTGCGCAGGGCATCGCGGAGGACTCCGCGGATCTTCATGCGCTTGTTCATCCTGCTGCCGAAGTCGCCCAGCCCGGATTCCTCGATGCCCATCTCCACGAGCCGGTGGAACGACGACCGGTTCGCCACCGCCCACGCCACGGCGCGGATCAGGCGGTCGACGCGCTCCTGGTCGTAGGTTTCGATGATTTTCAGCGCAACCTGCGCTCGGGCGAAGACGTCGTCGAGCTCTGCTTCCTGCTCGCTCGATAGCGTCCTCGTTGTTGATGCGCTCATGACAACTCCGTCCTGGCGATGACGCCGATGGACGGATGCTATGCACAGGCCCACACCGCCGACAAAGCGCGTTCCACTGGGCAGAAATGGAGGCGGAGACGGATGGCGCTGTCGGCTCGCGCCCCGTGTCCCATTCGGCGAGACTCGACTATGCAGCCGTACGCGCGCCGACCAGAGTCTCAGAAGCGGTTCACGTGTGCGCCTACCGCCTTTGTATCGACAGGGAGACCGGCAATGCAGCCACAAACGTCACGGGCGATGTCATGACCGACCGCACGGATGACTTCGACGCCCCCCAGGATCCGGATCGGACCGACTCGGAACTGAGCGACTCGATCTTCCCTCCGACGAGGACGTTCTACACGGAGCCGAAGCTCAACGAGGGTGTCCCGCGAGACCCGCTCATCATCCGCGCGCTGTCGGCGGTGGAGATCGCCGTCGGCGTCACCCTGTTCGCCTTCATCATCTTCGGCGTCATGTTTCAGGTGGTCGGGCGCTACTTCCCGGCCATCAGTTGGGTCGGCGCGGGTGAACTCGCGCTGCTGTCCATGATCGCCCTCACCTTCATCACCGCCGGCTACCTCGTGGGACGCAACGGGCACATCGTGCTCGAGATCTTCGATGAGGTGCTCGCTGGCACCCGATGGATGGCGGCGCTGCGCATCGTCTCCGCCGTCATCATGGTGCTCACCAGCCTCGCGCTCGCCTACGAGGCATGGGTGAAGGTCGATGCCGAATGGGGAAGGTTGAGCGCCGCCATGCATGTGCCGATGGGGGTGCTGTACCTGTTCGCCCTGGTCGGCTTCGTTTCGGCCGCGGTGCAATCCGCCATCAAGATCCCCTTTGCCGGCCGCCCCGAACGCAAGCTCGACTTCAGCGAAATGGACATCTGACCCGTGGATCTGTGGCTCTACATCCTGCTGTTCGCCGTTTTCATCTTCCTCCGCGTGCCCATCGCGTTCGCGATGATCGCCTCGAGCCTGCTCTACTTCTACAGCTCGGGTCTGTCGGCCGGCTACGCGCTGTCGTCGATGGTGAACGGCATCAACAGCTTCCCGCTGTTGGCCGTGCCGCTGTTCATCTTCGTCGGCAGTATCGCCAACAACCTCGGAATCGCGACCCGGCTCTACGATCTCGCCCGCACCCTGCTCCCCCGGCTGCCCGGCAACCTCGCCTACGTCAACCTCGGCACCGCCATCGGCTTCTCGTGGATCAGCGGCTCCGCCCTGGCCGATGCGGCCTCGACGAGCAAGGTGCAGATCCCGCAGATGTTGAAGGCCGGTTACCCCTACGGCTTCTCGGCGGGTCTCACCGCGTCCGGGTCGCTCATGAGCACGGTGATGCCACCCAGCATCCCCGCCGTCCTCTTCGCAGCGACCGCCTCGATCTCCACCGGCGCACTGTTCGCGGGGTCCATCATCCCCGCCATCCTGATGGCGCTCGGCCTCGCCGCGTACATCTTCATCTGGGTGCGCCGTCATCCCGAAGTAGCGACCTCCCGCTCATTCGACGGCGGGATGCTGGGCAAGGCGGCTGTCCGCGTGATCGGCCCGGCGATGCTCCCGGTCATCATCCTCGGTGGGATCTTCAGCGGCTGGTTCACCCCCACCGAGAGTGCGGGAATCGCGTCGGTGTACATGCTCGCCCTCGGTGTCGGCTACCGCACGCTGAACTGGCGGGTGTTCTGGAAGTCCGCCAAAGAGACCGTGGTCATCTCCGGCGGCATCCTGCTGATCCTCGGCGCCTCGAACCTCATGGGCCAGGTCCTGGCCCGCGAGCAGGTCACGCGTGCACTGGGCGAGTGGCTGACCGGCATCACCGACAACCCGATCGTCTTCCTGCTGATCCTCAACGTGCTGCTGATCCTGCTCGGTATTCCGCTCGAGGCCGCTCCCGTCATCCTGGTGCTGGTGCCGATTCTGATGCCGATCATCGGCCAGTACGACATCGAACCTGTCCAGCTCGGCGTCATCATGATCCTCAACCTCATGATCGGCTCTCTCACTCCACCGGTCGGTGCCGTGCTCTTCGTGGTCGGGTCGATCACGCGCAGACCGATGGGCGAGCTGTTCCGCGGGATCCTGCCGTTCTTGATTCCCCTCGGCATCGTGCTGCTGCTCCTGACCTTCTTCCCGGTCATCGTGACCGCCCTGCCGACACTGCTCGGACTGATGTAAGCCGCCGGAAGCGAAAGAAGGACACATCGTGGAGCGAAAGCTGTTCGTGCTCAACGGACCGAATCTCAACATGCTCGGGCTCCGCGAACCGGGGCTCTACGGGACGGCGACGCTCGGCGACATCCAAGCCGACTGCCACCGCACGGCTACCGAACTCGGTTACGAGCTCTTCTTCGGTCAGACCAACGCGGAGCACGAGCTCGTGGAGTGGGTGCACGAGGCGTTCCGGCAGAGCGCCGCGGTCGTCATCAACCCTGCCGCGTACAGCTTCGCCTCGGTCGCGCTCCTCGACGCGCTGCGGATGCTGGAAGAGCCGATCGTGGAGGTGCACATCACCAACATCCACGCGCGGGATGCCGTCCACCAGAACTCGCTGATCTCCACGGTCTCTCGCGCGGTGATCGCCGGCGCCGGGGCGTACGGCTACGAACTGGCGATCCGCACGATCGACCGACTCACCCGCGGACACGCGGACTGATCGGGTGGAGACTGCGCCGCTCGTCGTGCTCAATTCCGGCTACGCCATGCCCGTTCTGGCGCTCGGAACATGGCCGCTGCGCGGACGCGAGGCGGAGCACGCTGTCACCGCCGCGATCGACGCCGGATATCGACACATCGACACCGCCTCGCGGTATGAGAACGAGACGGCGGTGGGCGACGGCATCCACGCGGCGTCGGCGTCGCGGGACGAAATCTTCCTCACGACGAAATTGCGCGGCGCGGACATCCGCGACGGAGCCGTCCGCTCGGGCCTGGAAGCGAGTCTCGCCGCATTGCGGACGGACTACGTCGATCTGTACCTCATCCATTGGCCCCTCCCCCGTCTCGGCCGCGCCGCATGGGCATTCCAGGAAATGGCGGCCATGGTGGCGGCAGGGCTCATCCGATCGATCGGTGTGTCGAATTTCCGATCGCACCACATCGATGGGTTGATCGCCGAAACCGGACTCGTTCCGGCGGTCGACCAGGTCGAGTGTGATCCGACGATCGCGCGACGCTCGCTCCGCGGTCGGCTGGCGTCGAGCGGCATCGCCCCGCAGGCGTGGAGTCCCCTCGGCCGGGGTGGGCCGCTGCTGTCCGATCCTGTGATCGTTCGTGCGGCAGAAGCCTCTGGCTGCACTCCCGGGCAGGTGATCCTCCGCTGGCATCGCGCCCACGACATCGCGCCGGTGGCGAAGTCCTCCGACCCGGACCGTCAACGCGAAAACCTCGCGGCGATGTCGATGCCTCCACTCTCGCCGGAGGTAGTGGCGGCGCTCGACGCGCTCGATCCGGACGACGAGGGCGAGCAACGCATCCGCGACTCCGACGTGCACGAAGAATACTGACTTCGCCGTCAGCTTCGGGCGATGGCGTCGGCGGCTTCCACCCCGAACACGAGCGCCTTGGTCAGCGCCGTGCCCGTCATGTACGACGCGCCGTGGAAGCCGCCGACGACCTCGCCTGCCGCGTAGAGCCCTTGGATGCGGCTGCCGTCGATGCGTTGCACTCCGCCGTCCACACCGACGCGGAGACCGCCGTACGTCGAGGTCATCGCCGTCACGGCGGCGTAGGCGAAGAACGGTGCCGCGGTGATCGGCTCGAGCGCGCCGACGCCGTTCACGAGCCCCGTGCGAGAGAAGTCGTCGCCGGTACCGGCCGCGACCGCCCCGTTGTAGCGCGCGACCGTTGCCCGCAACGAGCCCTCCGGGAGCCCGAGTGTTGCTTCGAGCGCCTCCAGGCTGGGCGCAGAGACGAGGTGACCCAGCTCCGTGATGCGCTCCATGTCCGACAGCGGAACTCCCGGCCGCGAACGAGCGCGGACGGTGGCGTCGAAGATCTGGAAAGCCATACGGCCGGGCTGCGCGAGCACGGCCGCGCCGAGCTGCTTGTATGACGCCGATTCGTCGGCGAAGCGCTCTCCGCGCGCGTTGACGAGGATGGCGCCGAGGTAGTTCGCCGTCAGCAGTTCGTGCTCGTCGTCGGTCGCATCGGGATGCTGGCCGTAGGTTCCCGAGACTTGTCCGATGTCCGCGAGGCCGGCGCCGAGCATGCCCGCCATGTGTAGCCCGTCGCCGGTGTTGCCGACGCCACCGTAAGGCATGGCGGCCGCCTGCGCGGGGACGAACAGATCGAGGAGCTCACGCGACCGGGAGAATCCGCCGCTCGCGAGGATCACTCCCGCGTCGGCGCCGAGCTCGACGGCCCCGCACCGGACACCGACCACGCGCGCACCGTCGGTCAACAGTTCCTCGGCCGCGCAGCCGCGGCGAATCGTCGCGCCGGCGTCGACAGCCTCCGCCCTCAGCGTCCCCAGAATCCGGCCTATGTGCACGAGATGCGCCCGCGCCACACTCATCCCCGCACTGACTTTGAGCTCGTCCGTCCACGCGTCCGCCCGGCCGATGGCGGTGATCGCGTGCTCCTGGCGCTCGACGAGCGTGCGGAGCAAGGACACATCCGCGTACCCTTCCCCGGTTCGCACCATGTCGTCGAGGAACACCGCGCCGGAATCAGTGACGCCCGATCGGCGCTGGAGCTCCGTACCCGACAGGGCGAACCATCCTCCGCTCAATGCCGAACTCCCGCCCAGCCGCGCTCGCTTCTCGACGAGCGCGACGTGCAGACCCGCGTGCGCGAGACGGTGCACCGCGGCCAGGCCGGCGAGCCCGCCGCCGACGACGACGGCATCGTACGTCGTGACAGCGTCGCGTGAAGTGGCCGACATCACGAGTGCGAAGGCGCGGCGGATCGGGTTCGGAAATGCTCGAGAGCCACGGTCTCGCGCGTTTGCGCCGACAGGGCGATCGCTTCGATCAGCGCCAGGGTCAGAGCGGCATCTTCGGCGGAGACAAGGGGCTCTGCGTTCCCGGCCGCGACGTCGATGAAGTGGTCCAGTTGCGCCGGGAACGACCCCCGCCGTCCAGCGGCGAGGTACGTGCGCGACAGCGGCGAGTGCCAATTCGGCGAGACGCCTCGGTCGTAGGTGAACATGGCGAGATTCGGCAGCGACAGCGCTCCGCCGGTGCCGACGAAACGATAGGCCCCGACATCGGGGATGTAGGGGAAGGCATCGGCGTCTTCGGTGCCCTGGTCCCATCCCCACGGGGATGCGCCGGCATCCGATGCCAGGAAACTGCCCACTGCGCCGCCGGCGAATCGCAGGCCGACGGAGATCGTGTCTTCGACGGCGAGGTCGCGGGCATGGCTGCTCGCCATCGCCTGGACTTCTGTCGGTTCGCCGCAGAGATGTCGGAGGAGGTCTACATCGTGGATGAGGTTGATGAGTCCGACGCCGGCTCCCGGCTCGCGGTGCCAGGGGATGTCGGTGAAGTACGCGTCGTCCTTACGCGCCGACCACATTCCGTTGACGGCGACGAGCTCACCGATGGCTCCGTCGGCGATCGCCGCGCGAGCGACTGCCACCGCGGGGTGATGCCTGCGGTGATGACCGACGAGCAGGCGCGCTCCGTGCTGCGCGACCGCCTCGACCAGGCCCAGGGACGACGCGTACGAGGTTGCGACGGGCTTTTCGAGCAGGACGGCGACGCCGGCGGCGATGCATTCCTCCGCCACATCGACATGAGACGCGTTGGGCGTGGCCACCACCACCGCGTCGGGGCGCACAGCGCTCAGCATGGAGGCGGTGTCCGGGAACATCGGGCAGCCGAAATCAGACGCCGCGGCGAACGGATCGACCACCGCGACGAGCGTCGCCCGCGGGGATGCGTCGATGATGTCGATGTGCTGGCGCCCCATGAAACCGGCGCCGATCACGGCCATACGAAGGGGCGGGGAATCGGGTGGTCTCATCGTGCTCCGTGCGCTCGTGCGATGCTCATGTGGCACCGACGATAAGCCAGCGGCGACGCCCCCGGCCGGTACGTTCCATTCAGTGACCGCTGCGCGGTGCCCGCGACAGGGCATGTTCCATTCGTCGGGACATCGCTTTGCGAACGTGGCGAACTCGGTCAGAGTCGCACTGCCAGCAAGCCGCTTCGTGGCACCTGAGATGATGTGAACCGTCAGACGGATCGCGGAAATCTCCGACGCGACAACGGCTCGCCGCGCACTATGTCCCGCACCCCGACCCGCACGAAGACGTGCGCATGAAAGAGGAGAGTCACATGGGCACGTCCCGATCGATGCGTCGCAGCCGCTACACCGTAGCCGCGGTGCTCGCAGCAACAGCCCTCGTCGTCACCGGCTGCGCCGGCGGCGCCACCCCGGAGAGCACGGGCTCGGAAGGCGCCGGGGGCGGCGAGGCGAACGAACCGGTCACGCTGACCGTCGCCACCAGCCAGAACGAGCAGACGCCCAACTATTACTGCGGCGTCGAGGTCCTGAAAGAGGAGCTCGAGGGCGCAGACATGGGCTTCACCGTGGAGCTCTTCCCGGCGAGCCAACTGGGGCCCGATGCCGACCGGTTCCCGCTGGTTCAGGCCGGTGACATCGACATCGACCTCCAGGGCGCGTCCGCGTTGAGCTCGACGTTCGAACCGATCGGTGTCGTGGACGCCGCCTACGCGTTCAACGATGTCGACCACGCCTTCAAATGGATCGACGAGGGTTCCGAGCAGCTGTTCACCGATTTCCACGACGCCACCGGCGTGCGGATCGTCGACGGATGGTTCTTCGGCAACCGGACCTTCACCACGAAGGACCTCGAAGTCAGGAGCCCCGCAGATCTGGCGGGCGCCCCGGTACGCTTCCCCAACTCCCCGCAGTTCCTCGCCAACGCGCAGGCACTCGGGGTGACCAACCCGGTCTCGGTCGCCGTCGAAGAGGTCTACTCGGCGCTGCAGCAGGGAATCGCCGTCGGCCAGGAGAACCCCATCGTCGCGACGCGCTCGTCGAGCTACGACGAGGTGCTCAACACCGTGATCCTCAACGATCACAACGTGGGCATCCACTGGCTCATCGTCAGCGACCGGACCTACGAGAAGATGAACGACGAGCAGGCCGCCCTCCTCGAGCAGACCCTGCACGACATCCGCCCCGACAACCGCACGTGCGTCGAGGACGCCACGGACGAGATCCTCGAGGAGTACCGCGCCGACGACACCTACACCGTCATCGAAAAGGAGGACATCGACATGGATGCCTTCATCGACGAGGCGGAGGAGTTCTTCCGCGGCTACTACACCGGCGACACACTCACGGCATACGAGGCCATCCGCGAGCTGGCCGACTGAGGCGCTCTCCGCGGAGACAGACGGGGGGTGGATGCCGACGGCATCCACCCCCTGTCTTGTAGTTCGCCCCGGTCAGTCCGCGCGGCCGCCACTGGCAGCGCGGTGTGACAGCGTCGCCGCCGCGGCACGGACAGCCGCCTTCATGTGGTCCACCACGATCTCGTCGTTTTCTCCGGCGACCGAGATACCCGCGAACGCCTCACCTCCCGCGGCGAGCACGGGGCTGGCGATGCACGAGCGCCCGACGACGCACTCGTCGCGTTCCGTCGCCACGCCCGCGCCGCGGATGTGCAAGAGCTCGCGCGCGAGCGCGTCGGGGCGGGTGATGGTGTGCGGCGTCCGCCCCGACAGCCCCCCACGAATGACCCGTTCGACCACGTCCGGCGGTGAGAACGCCAGCATCGCCTTCCCGACGGCCGTAGCGTGCGCCGGGAGTCGCCCGCCGATGCGGGCGTGCGGCCGGAGGGTCGGGCCGGTGCGGGCGATGGCCAGAAAGACCACGTCCGTCCCGTCGAGCACGGCCAGCTGCACCGACTGGGCGGTGAGGTCGCGCAGCCCTGCCATGACGGGGTAAGCGAAGCGACGCAGTTTCTTCGGCTGCTCTACCGTCTGCCCGAACTCGAACAGCCGGACCCCCAGATAGAACGTGTCCCCGTCGCGATCGAGCAGACCCTCCTCGACGAGCTCACCGGCGATACGTGAAACCGTGGATTTCGGCAGGTTGGCGTGCCGTGCCAGCTCCGACACACCCATCCCGTCATCGTGTTCGGCGAAGGCGTCGAAAACGGCCGTGACACGGTCGAGCACGCTGACGGAATTGGTCCAGGCTGCAGTCCTCATGACCTACGCCGCCGCCAGCCGACGGGTCACGTGGGTGCTGGCCGCGCGGACCAAGGGGGCGACGCCGTCTGGGTCGATCCCGGCGCTCGGGCCGGCGAGCGATATCGCACCGAGAACAACACGATCGGGCGAGAGCACTGGGCTCGCCACGGCCGCAATACCGGGATAGGACATCTCGATGTCCATGGCGACCACGGACGCGCGAACGGAGGTCAGTTCGTCGCGAAGTCGGCTGGCTGCACCGTCGCCGAGGGAAGCACTGATGCGCGTCACGACGCGCTGGTCCGCGCAGAACGCCAGGTAGGCCTTGCCGCTGGCGGTGGTCAGGACGGGAGATCTCATGCCCGCAGCGGTCGGCAACATCGGCAGGCGCCCCGGCACGGCGGCCAGGGAAACCATATTCTCGCCCTGCTGAATCCACAGGACGACCCGTTCTCCGGTGGCCTCCAGCAGGTTCCGGATGACGGGCGCCGCGGCGCCGATCAGGCGCCGGGGCAGACTCGCCCGCGCGCCGAGCTCGAAGAGGCGCAGACCCAGGATCACTCCCTCATCTGTGCGGGTGAGATACCGCTGAGCGGTCAGGTCACTGACGAGACGCGAGACGGTCGACTTCGGCAGACGCGTGCGTGCGGCGATGTCGGTGATCGAGATGCATCCCCCCGACTCTTTGACCGCATCGAAGATCGCGATGATCCGTCCGAGCACAGATGTGGGCACCGGCGCCTCGAACCCGGGTTCGTTCCATTCGGCGAGACTCGACATCGAGCATCCTCTTCCAGGGGGTTTAATCGGCGGTGATCGTCCCTCACAGCAAATGTACTAGTTGGTACGTTTGCCGGCAACGCCGATCTTCACGAGGTGGGCCCCACTGCCGGGTGCTCGCAGAAAGATGTCATGCGAACCTCCATCGCCACGGTCTGCCTGAGCGGCTCACTCACGGAGAAGCTGTCCGCCGCGCGTGAAGCCGGCTTCGACGGCGTCGAGATCTTCGAACCCGACCTCATCGCCTCGCCCGACTCGCCCGAGAGCATTCGTGAGAGAGCCGAGCACCTCGGGCTCACGCTCGATCTGTACCAGCCGTTCCGCGACTTCGAAGGGGTAGGACCGGCCGCGCTGGCCCATAACCTACGGCGCGCGGAAGCGAAGTTCCAGCTCATGAATCGGTTGGGCATCGACACCATCCTGTTGTGCAGCAACGTGGCCACAGCCCAAAGCGGCGACGAGAACCTCGCGGCGGCACAGCTGCGGACCCTGGGCGATGTCGCCGCTAACTACGGCGTCAGGGTCGCCTACGAGGCGCTGGCCTGGGGGAGATTCGTCGACGGGTACGAGCAGGCAGCGCGCATCGTGCGGATGACCGATCACCCGCAGGTCGGCCTGTGCCTCGACAGCTTCCACATCCTCTCCCGCGGGCACAGTGTCGAGGCCATCGAGACGATCGCCGGCGAGACGATCTTCTTCGTGCAAATCGCCGATGCTCCGCTGCTGTCGCTGGACGTCCTGCCCTGGAGCCGGCACCACCGCCTCTTCCCCGGTGAGGGTGATTTCGATCTGACGAGCTTCCTCGCGAGCGTCGTCCGCACGGGATACAACGGCCCCGTCTCGCTGGAGATCTTCAACGACACCTTCCGTCAGTCCGATCCGCGCACGACCGCGGTGGAGGCGCGGCGATCTTTGCGCTGGCTGGAGAGTGAGACGGCTGAGCGGCAGCGGATGCCGACCCCGGGTGACCGACGCATGCGCCTGCACACTCTCCCCTGCGCCGCGCAACCGGCGGCGTTCGATTACGTCGAGCTCCGCCCCGACGATGTGGAGGACCTGCGCGGACTCCTCCGTGAACTCGGCTTCAGGTCTCACGGAGAACACCGGACGAAGAATGTCGAACTCTGGACGCAGGGATCCGCGCGCATCGTCCTGGGTCCCGTGCCGCCCGGTGGAGACGGCCCCACGGTGGCCGGGCTGGGCCTCGCCGTGGACGACCCGGTGGCCTTGCTCGAACGCGCCGTGGGGCTCTCCGCCCGCGAAGTGCCGCGAGAGGCGCAGTCGCACGACGAGCGACTGGTGGGTGTGCGAGCGCCCGATGGGTGCGAGGTGTTCTTCGGCCGGGCGCGCGCGGGCGCACCGGAGTGGGTGTCAGAGTTCGACGACACCGACGATCACGCGCCGGACTCCCTCATCGAGCGCGTCGACCACGTGAATCTCGCGCAACCATGGCAACACTTCGACGCGGGAGTGCTGTTCTTCCGCGCGGTGCTCGGCCTGGATGCGCGGCCGTCCATGGACGTTGCCGCTCCCGTGGGGCTCGTGCGCAGTCAAGTGCTCCAGACGGCGGACGGGATGGTGCGCGTCGTCCTGAATCTCGTGCCCTCCGGCGCCGGCGAGGAGGCCATCCCGTCACAGCACGTCGCTTTCGCGGCACGTGACATCCTCGCGCTCGCCCGCGCCGCGCACTCGCGCGGATTCCAGCCCCTGGAGATCCCGGCGAACTACTACGACGACATCGCGGCGCGATTCGACATCCCCTCGGCGCTGCTGGCTGAGCTGAAGGAGCTGAATGTCATGTACGACCGTGGTGACACCGGCGAGTTCCTGCACTTCTACACGCGCGCGGTCGGCACGGTCTTCCTCGAAGTGGTCGAGCGTCGAGGTGGCTACCAAGGCTACGGCGCGGCCAACGCTCCTGTTCGCCTCGCGGCTCAGTACGGCCGGCGACCCGAGGCGGAGACGCCGTGATCCGCCACGTCGCCGTCTTCCGCTTCGTGCCGGAGTTCACCGCCACGCAGCGCGAGGAGTGGATGACGATGCTGAGGGCGTTGCCGCAGGCGATCCCCGAGGTGCGCAGCCTCAGCGTCGGGGTGGACGTCCTCGGCGGACCGGCATCGCACGAGATGGCGCTCGTCGCCGACTTCGACGATCTCGAAGGGCTGGCGGCCTACACTCGGCACCCGGCGCACCAGGAAGTGTTGCGCGTGTCCGCCACGGTCAAAGCGTCTCTGGCGACGGTCGACTACGAGATTGCGGATCACACATGACGGCGATCGGGGAGCCGGGGGGCGGATATCTCGTCGGACTCATCGGCGAGGGCATTCGCGCATCGCTCACCCCGTCCCTGCACGAGGAAGAGGCTGCCCGACTCGGTCTCGTCTACGAATACCGGATCTGGGATCTCCTCGACCTCGCGCGCGCCCCCGGCGATCTCGGCGCACTGATCGCCGAAGCGTCGGCGCAGGGCTACGACGCGCTGAACATCACGCATCCCTGCAAGCAGATCGCCGTCGATCTCGTCGACGAACTCGACGACGACGCGCGCCGGCTGGGCGCGGTGAATCTGATCGTGATGAGGGGCGGACGCACGACCGGGTACAACACCGATTGGATGGGCTACCGCGACGGACTTCTCTCGGGGCTCCCCGGCGCATCGTTGGCGCGTGTCGTGCAGGTCGGGTGCGGCGGGGCGGGAGCCGCGACGGCATACGCCCTCCTCTCCTGCGGAGCCGAGGAGCTGATCCTGGTGGACGTCGAGGCGCATCGGTCGGCGGACCTCGCCGCCAGCCTCCACGCTCTCTTCCCGTCGGCACGGGTCGGTTCGGCCGCGTTCGACGACCTCGACGACGTCTTGGCGCGCGCCGATGGCGTGGTGCATGCGACTCCGCTCGGGATGGCCCACCATCCGGGGGTCGCATTCGATGTGACGCGGCTCCGCGAAGGCACCTGGGTCTCGGACGTGGTCTATCGTCCTCTTGAGACCGAGCTCGTCCGCACCGCGGCGGCGCGCGGCCTTCCCGTATTGGATGGGGGCAGGATGGCTGTGGGACAGGCGTTCGCGAGCATGAAGATCATCACGGGTCTCCGGCCCGATCAACAGCGCATGGAGACCCACTTCCGCGCGCTCATCGTCGCCGAGTCGGCTGCGAGCGGGGCGCTGAGTGACTGACGCACCCTCGACCACGGGCGCTCCCACCCCTCGGGCGATCCGCAGCCGGGAGGACATCCTGGAAGTCGCGGTGGCAGAGTTCGCGGCCAACGGCTACGCGGGCGCCCGCGTCGATGAGATCGCCGCGCGGACACGGACGACGAAGCGGATGCTGTATTACTACTTCGGGTCGAAGGAGGGGCTGTATCTCGCTGTGCTCGAACGCGTTTACGCTCAGATCCGCCAGGTGGAGCGCGACATCCGGGTGGATCAGCTACCCGCCGACGAGGCGCTGCGCACCATCGCCGTGGCTACCTACGATCACCACACCACCCACGAAGCCTTCATCAAGTTGGTGAGCATCGAAAACATCCACCGTGCTCAGCACCTTCGCCGGTCGGAGACGATCTTGCGCGAGAACGCGACGGCGATCACGCTGCTGGAAGAGGTCATCGAGCGGGGCGTGCGAGCGGGACTCTTCCGGCGCGATGTCGACGCCGTCGACGTGCACATGATGATCAGCGCCTACGCGTGCTTCCACGTGGCGAACCGGCATACGTTCGCCGCCATCTTCGATCGCGACATGTTGGCCCCCGGGCTGCAGCAATCGCACCGTCAGCTGATGGGCGACATGATCGTCGCGACGATGACGGCCGGTCACTGAGAAACGGTGCTCCGCGCGCTCTCCGTACGCGAATCGGCGATCGCAGCCGCCCGCCCTTGCTCGTGCGCTTCGTGCAGACGCTCGGAGACAATTCTCTCGCGGCGCCGCCGGTCCCGCCACAGCAGCCCGGCCAGCAGTCCTGCGAGAGTGATCGCCGCGAATTGAGACCACGGGATCGCGACGATGCCCGCCGAGGCCTCTGCCGTGGTCGGCTCGCCCGCCGAGGCGTCCTCACCCACTCCGGAGCCGCTCGCATCCACAGTGGCCGAGAAGAAGAAGAGCGGCCAAGCGGATGGCACGCGAACGGTGCCGACACGGGATTCGCCCGGCGCCATCTCTGCGATCGGCTCGCCGGCCATCTGGTAGGACACGAGACCGAAGAGTGCGCTCACCGTGACCTCCGGCGTCACGGACAGGCGAGTGTTTCCCGAGTTCTCCACGACGTAACCGACGTCGAGGCGCCCCGCGTCGAACGGGTTCCACGAGCCCGTGTAGGTGCCGCTCGCTTCGGCGGACAGAGCCGGCCGGAGTTCACCGGCAACCCGGGTCATGACGCGGAATCCGATGCGCGATTCGATGCCGACCTGGCCGTCGGAGCCGGAGATGATGCTCGCGGCCACGCCGGCCGGATGATCGCCCGGAGTCGCATTGTCCGGGACCGTGAGGGTGAACGGCACGATGACGTCCGCGCCGGACGCCACCTCCACCTCGTTCGGAATGTCGATCCACGTGCCCGCATCGGTGGACTCCCGGTCCGACGTGAGCATGTTGAAACGACCCGTCTCGGTGAAGTAGCCGTCGGCAGCCGTCAAGCCGAACGTCACCGTGGACGCGCTGAGATTGCGTACGAGGAGGTGCTCCTCGGTCGTCTCGCCGGGGCCGAGTTCGAGCTCGATCCATGCGCGGCCGTCTTCACCGACGCCGTCGCTCGGTCTCACCATCCACGTGACGTCCTCGTCCGGCGACGCCGCCGCGGAGGCAGCGGACGTCGGCAGGGACAAGAGCGCGACCAGAGCGGTCACGGATGCCGCGATCGCGGTGCGGGAGAGCAAGCGGTTCATGTTCGATCTTTCGGGGCGAGCGTGGCGGTCGGAACGGGGTGGCGGGGGTACTCCCCGAAGGGCGCACCCCCGCCTCGTTCGTCTTATTCGAACAGCGAGAGGGTGAGCACGGACGTGTACGCGCCCGGCACCACCTCAGTGGCATCGACTTTGAGCTGGAGCCCCGCCGTGGCGCTCCATGAGCCCTGCTCGTAGGTGGCGGCCTGATCGTAATTGACGTAGAGCAGCTCGCCGTCGGCGTAGCCCAGGCCCTCACTTCCGGGGTCATCCACCACGGTCTCGATGTCGCCACCCGGCTCGATCGCGGGACCGTAGTCGTCGGCAAGCGCCGGGGTCCACCCGAGGTGCTCGGCGCCGATCGTGTCGGCGCCGGAGGTGAAATCGCTCGCGGTGCCGAGCACTGCCCACGGCACATCGGGTACGACCGAGCGGGTGTCGGTGACGGTGACGGTCGGCAGTTGGCCGGTGAAAGCCCGCACCAGGGGGTCCCCGCTGTCGATCTCCGTCAACACCGTCTCGTCGGCGGCGACGGTCATCGCCAGCACGCCGGACGGATACCGCTCGGTGACCTCGACCTTGATGTCGACGTTGTCCTCCTCTTCCGCGGCGACAGCGGCGGTGCCCGCCGATGCGAGGAGGAGGGCTCCGAAGGCGACGGCGCCCAGCCGCGTGTACGTGGATCGGTTCATCATTGAATCTCCTTTGTGTGTTCGATTGATCCGCCCGGCCGCCGCGTCCGCGAGACCGGAACAGAGGGATGGGTGGGGACGGCGGCCGGGACCGCCATCCCCATCCGAGCGTCAGCCCACGGTGTACGCGTCGAACGAAGCGGTCTTCGTCCTCGTCAGCGTCTTGCCATCGACCGACGCGGTCGCCGTGATCGTCGCCTGCCCCGCGGCAACCGAAGCCGCACGGGAGTTGAGCGACACCGAGACCGTCTTTCCGGGGGCGACCGCGGCGAAGGTCTTCTCGCCGAACTCCGTCGCGATGACGATGTCCACGGGCACCGCCGAGTCGTTCAGAGCCGACACCGAGAGGTAGACCTTGCCAGCGAGCGCTCGCGGTGTGGCGGAGACACTCAACGTGTCCTTCGACACGGTGACCGTCGCCGTCGAAATCAGCTGCTTCTGAACTCCGGATGCATCGAGCGCATTCAGCCGAACCGTCAGCGCCGCCTCGCCCGTGGGCACGTTGTTGTCGATATCCGCGGCATCGAACTCGAGCGTGACCCGACTACCCTCTTGCGTCACGTTCGACGGCTCGATGGGCGAGGTCGTGAGCGGCGCGACCAGCACGGCACCGCTGTCGTAGGTGTATCCGACGGGCAGCTCGAACGTCGCCGCCACCGTCCCCGCCACGTCGGCGAAGAGACCCGACAGCGATCCCAACGTGAGCCGACCAGACGAGAACGCAAGAGCACCCGGCTGATCCTGCGCCTCGAGGTAGACCTCGATCTTGCCTGTCGGACGCGGGTCGGTGCAGTCGTTGAAGAAGTACTCACCGGCACGATCGAACGTGTGCTGGTAGGTCTCCCCCGGCTGCAGTGTGGCGTTGAACTCCCCTTCGAAGAACTGCGTCGCGCAGTGCGCTTTGAGGTTGGGGAAGTTCGGGAAGGTCTCCGCCCCGGGGTTACGGAAGGTCACCGTCGACCCGACGGGCACCCGCAGGTGCGTCGGCTGCATCGCATTCGTCGCGACACTGTCCTGCGCAGCGGCGGTGTCGGCCGTGCGGCTGGTGCGAGCCAGGAGCACGGTGTTCGCCACCGTCTCGCCGGCCACGGCCGCCCCGGCGACCGGGCGCCGGATCGTCAGCGGCGCCGTATTCGGCCCCTCTTGACTTCCCGACTCCGTCGCGTACGTTCCGCCGAGCTTGAACGCCCAGAGCGAATCGCCCTGCGTGACCGAGCCGCCGTAGGGGTTGGTGGAGCCGGCCGCGAACACCGCGATGTACTGCTCTCCGTCGACCTCGTAGGTGACGGGGGCTGCGGCGATGCCGGAACCGGTCTGGAACTCCCACTGCACCTCGCCGGTGCGGGCGTCCATGATCAGCGCACGACCGTCGATCTGCCCGACGACCAAGAGGTCCGACGCGGTCGTCAGCGGCGATTGGCCGTGCGACATGTCGGTGCCGAGGTGATTCGTCCACTCGACCTCGCCGGTCGAGGCGTCGTAGGCGACGATGCCGCCGGTCTGGTACTGACCGAGCGCGCGAAGACCGTTGGCCGACGCCCCGTTGTAGTGCGCCACCGGGTTGGTGCCGTACGGGAAGTACACCAGGTTGGTGCTGTGGCTGTACGACTGGCTGGACCAGTCTCCGCCACCGTTCTGGCTCGTGGTTGACAGGATCGGCGCGTTCCACTGCGGCTCATACATGCAGCCCTCACGGTGTCCCGAAGATCCTTCGGGGTAGGTGAGGAATGGCTCGTCGACCGCGACATAGCTGTCCGGGTTGAAGACGAGGTTGCCATCGGCGTCGGGCTGGTAGCCGTTGTAGTTCGGCACCGCGCGCCACGGATCTCCGGGAACGTTGTCCGCGTCCAGCTTCTGCCACACGACGCATTCCGGCAGGAGGCGCGATGCCGGGAAGGGCTGAGTGTTCGGCTGGACCTGGCGCGAGTCGGTGATCATGGGCTTCTGGATGACGGGAAGCACGGGCTGGCCGTTCGTGCGATCGAGCACGAATTGGTGACCGGACTTGCTGCCGTAGAACACGACCTTGCGCTCCACGCCGGCGACCTCGATGTCGGCGAGTGTCAAGGGATGGACGTTGTCCATGTCCCAGATGTCATGACGGATGGACTGGTAGTGCCACTTGTAGTCACCGGTGCTGGCGTCGACGGCGACCATCGTCGTCGAGAACAGGTTGTCGCCGGGCCGCTGCGATCCGTCTTGCGACGAGTTGCAGCTGCGGGCGTTGCCGAAGGTCATGTAGTACATGTCCAGCTCGGGGTCCACGGCGCCGTGCATCCACGATGTCGCGCCCCCTTCTTCTGCGCAGTCCGTGCCGTCCGCAAGCACCGGACCCCATGTCGCGGAGGGATCGAAGCTCACCCCGTCCAGTCCGGTGAAGGTCTTGCCGCGCGGCGGTCCGCCGAAGAAGTGCCACAGGTACGACCCGTCGTCGGCATCGAGGGCGATGACCGCGCCGCGGTCGCCGTCGGCGGCGTGGGCGAAGACCATGCCGTTGTAGTACACCGTCGCGACCTTGCCGACACGGCCGAGGTCCTCGCCTGCTGGACCCTTCGGTTGCACGGCCCACACTTCGGCTCCGGTCGCCTGGTTGAGCGCGACAACCCGGCTGCCGCCGGCGAGGGTGAAGATCTTGCCGTCGCCCGCCGACACTCCTCGGCGCGTGCTGGACAGCCCGTAAGAGCCGCCTTCCCACTTCCACGCCGGCTCGCCCGTCGCGCCGTCGACGGCGATGACCCCGCCGCTCGGTGTGTCGAGGTAGAGCACGCCGCCGACCACGATCGGGGTCGTCTGCTGGCCGGTGTCGTCCGTGGCCGGAGCGACCGCCGACACGTGGGTGCGCCACGCGGGAGCGAGCTGCTCGAGGTTGTCCGAGGTGATCTGAGTCAGACCCGAGTAATGCTGGTTGCCGAGGTTGCCTCCGACGGTGGGCATATCGGCACCCGTCGGCTCGAGTCCGCTCAGCCCTACCGGCGGCGCGGGATCGGTTCCGCTTCCCGTGGCTGCCGCGGGTGCGGCGGCCACCGCCATGGTCAGCGCCAATGCGCAGACCCCCACCGCTCCGAGTCTCGTTCTCCATGTCTTGCGCATCGCGTGCTCCTTGATCGCCATTGATCAGACGAGCGGCGGCGTGAGCCCGCCCCGCGTCTCTGGGGGTGCGGCCGAGCACCGAGCTGGGGGGTCAGTGCGGTCGGCCAATGTTCCGGAGACTAGACCGGCCGATTTCGGCTGGGCAACCGAACGGCCCACCGAGTGGCACACCGCACGCGGAGGGATCTGCACGACGGCGCAATCGGCCTACTGGGTGGGACGAGCTTTGCCCGCTCGCGGCGAGCGTCCTACCGTTCTCTCCACGAGCCTGGGCGTGTTCTGCGCGTGCCGGGCACCGGCCCGGATCAAAGGAGATCACATGAAATCGCTCATACTCTCGGGGGTCGCGCTTCTCGCCGCAGCGACGCTCGGGACCGGCATGCTGTCCGCCTCCCCCGGCGTCGTCAGCGGAAACAACGCGACTCAAGCCCCCGCCGTCGCCAGCGTCCCTACGGATCCCACGTACGGGGTGTGTCGGGGGATCGATCCGGAGTGTTACACCGACGGTGGAAACGGGTGGGTCGAGGGTGAGCAGAAGCGTGTGCTGATCTGGAGCCGCACCGCCGGTCCCCGTCACGCGCACCTGGGCACCGCACTCCCGCCCGGGCTGAACCCGCCGCTGGGCGCGAACAACGTCGCGCAGACGGCGCTGAAAGCCTGGATCGAAGAGCGTGGGATCGCGGTGGACTACACCGAGGACCTCACCCAGTTCACCGACCTCGAGCGCTACCAGACGGTCATCAACCTCAGCGGCAACCGCGACACGTTCGACCCCGCCGCCCAAACCGAGCTCACCGAATACCTCCGCGGCGGCGGCGGCTTCGTCGGCATCCACAACGCGTTCGGCGCGGAATACGACTGGCCGTACTACGAAGGCCTGCTCGGAGGGGCGAACTTCCTCAACCACGGACCCAACCGCGAAGGAACCGTCGAGGTCATCAACAACAAGGACGTCTCGACCTCCTTCATGCCCGACACATGGCTCTTCAAGGACGAGTGGTACAACCTCCGCCCCTACCCGAGTAACGTCAACGTCCTCCTCGAAGTCGACAAGGCCACCAGCCAGGCTCGACCCGACGGACACGGCGAACAGCACCCCATCAGCTGGTGCCAGTACTACGACGGCTCCAAAGCATGGCTGACCACCCTCGGCCACGACGTCACCGCTTGGACCGACGTCCCCCTCGCCGGAGACGAGTTCTTCAAACAACACGTCATCAACGGCATCGAAAGCACCATGGGCATCAGCTCGTTCTGCGCTCCGGCCACCGACGCACCGGAAGTGACGGTCACGCCGCGCACGATCGCGTCGAAGGCGTACATCTCGGTCTCCGTGCGAAACCCTTCGAACGTGCCGGTCACGGTGAAGGCGGAGACGCCCTTCGGGTCGAAGACGTTCACGAACGTCCGTCCGGGCGCCACCGTGGCAGCCTCGCTCAACTCGCGGGTCATGCCGCTGCCCTCGGGGTCGGTCACGGTGACCTCGACCGGACAACGCAACGGCCAGGCATTCACCGAGACGACCCTCACTCCCTACGGGGCGTACTACGGGGTGTGTCGGGGGATCGATCCGGAGTGTTACACCGACGGTGGAAACGGGTGGGTCGAGGGTGAGCAGAAGCGTGTGCTGATCTGGAGCCGCACCGCCGGTCCCCGTCACGCGCACCTGGGCACCGCACTCCCGCCCGGGCTGAACCCGCCGCTGGGCGCGAACAACGTCGCGCAGACGGCGCTGAAAGCCTGGATCGAAGAGCGTGGGATCGCGGTGGACTACACCGAGGACCTCACCCAGTTCACCGACCTCGAGCGCTACCAGACGGTCATCAACCTCAGCGGCAACCGCGACACGTTCGACCCCGCCGCCCAAACCGAGCTCACCGAATACCTCCGCGGCGGCGGCGGCTTCGTCGGCATCCACAACGCGTTCGGCGCGGAATACGACTGGCCGTACTACGAAGGCCTGCTCGGAGGGGCGAACTTCCTCAACCACGGACCCAACCGCGAAGGAACCGTCGAGGTCATCAACAACAAGGACGTCTCGACCTCCTTCATGCCCGACACATGGCTCTTCAAGGACGAGTGGTACAACCTCCGCCCCTACCCGAGTAACGTCAACGTCCTCCTCGAAGTCGACAAGGCCACCAGCCAGGCTCGACCCGACGGACACGGCGAACAGCACCCCATCAGCTGGTGCCAGTACTACGACGGCTCCAAAGCATGGCTGACCACCCTCGGCCACGACGTCACCGCTTGGACCGACGTCCCCCTCGCCGGAGACGAGTTCTTCAAACAACACGTCATCAACGGCATCGAAAGCACCATGGGAGTGCAGCCCTTCTGCGCAACGTGACGCGCGTTCGCTGAGGCGCCGGGTCCGGGCAGATGTCGCGTCTGCCCGGACCTGTGCTCGTTCCACTGAGTGAGACATTCCCGCTCGCCTGCGCCGGGCGACGGATACTCCAGACATGCGTTCCGCCGTCGGATGCGAGCGCGTATCGGTGCTCGATCGCATCCTCTCCATCCTCAACGCCGTCCGCGAGTCGGACGGTGCGAGCACGATCGCGCAGATCGCTGCGCGCACCGGACTGCCGAAGTCGACGGTGTCGCGCATGGTGGGTGAGCTGGTGCGACAGCGCTACCTCACCCGCACCGACCGCGACGTCGGAATCGGATTGCGGCTCTTCGAGTTCGGCGCTCGAGCATCGATGCCCCAGCGGCTCCGTGCCGCGGCGATGCCGGTTCTCGCCCAGCTCTACAACGCCACCGGAGAGCACCTCAACGTTGCCGTCCGAGAGGGAGACGACATGCTGTCGGTGATCTCCGTGCAGGGTCGGCTGCGCCCGCCTCCCTCCAGAGCGGGTGCCCGCGTGCCGTCGGCGACGACCGCTTTGGGCAAAGTCATGCTCGCGTTCGCGGAGGCCGCGCACGACCCGCAGCAGTTCGGCACCGACGTCGACGCGCGCCGGCAGCGTCTCCTCGAGCAGGAACTTCTCGGCATCCGCGCGCAGGGAGTCGCGCTCGACCGGTGCGACACGTTCCCGGGAGTCGTGGGCGTGGCGAGCGCGGTCCTTTCGGCGGACCATGTCCCGATCGCGGCCATCTCTGTCGCCGGGCCGGTGGGCGACATGGACCCCCAGCGCGTAGCCCCGCTGGTGCGGCACGCCGCGCTGGCTCTCACCCGTCGACTGGCTACCGCGTCACACCACTGATGGACGACGCCGGCTCCCTGAGCGTTCTCGACCGGATGACCGAGGTGCTGCGCGCGTTCGATCAGGATGACCCCGGCATCAGCCTGTCCGAGCTCGCGCGTCGTTCGGGGCTTGCCAAGTCCACCGTCTCTCGGGTGGTCAGCGCTCTCGTCCTGCACGGCTACCTCGAACGCGACGGTCGACTCCTCCATCTGGGACTGCGGGTCTTCGAGCTCGGCCAGCTGGCGCGCGATCCCCGCGAGGTGCGCATCGCGGCGTTGCCCACCATGCTGCAGCTGCGCGACCGCACGGGGGAGAGCGTCCATCTCGGACTCCGAGACGGCGATGAGATCGTCTGCGTCGGGCTCCTCCGGGGGCGCGAACCAATACCTCGGGAAGTGCGCATGGGTGCGCGGCTGCGCTCGCATACCGCTGGGGTCGGAGACATCGCGCTGCACCACGTCCCTCCGCCACCCGTTCGCATCGCGGGTGACGACCCCCGGGGTACGACGGTCGTCCTCGCGTGCGCGTCGTGCCGTTTCGGTGAGAGCGACAGCGTCCTCTCGGGGGAGATCTCGGTGACGGGGCGTGCCGACGGTTTCGACCTCGAGAGCATCGCCCCCCTCCTCCGGGCGGCCGCGAAAACACTCACTCGTCGCCTGTCCGGAGGCATGCGGCCGGTCGGCTGAACTCAGCGTTCCAGAACGACGGCGAGCCCCTGCCCGACGCCGATGCAGATGGCGGCGACCGCCATGCCCCCACCGCGGCGGGCGAGCTCGTGCGCCGCGTGGCCGATGATGCGACCTCCGGAGGCCCCGAGTGGATGGCCCATCGCGATCGCACCGCCGTGGATGTTGAGCTTCGCGGGGTCGAGTTCGGGCCACCCGGCGAGACACGCCAGCGACTGCGACGCGAACGCCTCGTTGAGCTCGACGACGTCGACATCAGCCCAGGTCTTGCCCGCGCGATCGAGCGCTTTGTTCGCCGCCTCGATCGGAGCGATCGGAAAGACGTCGGGGTCGACGCCGTGCGAGGCGCGCGAGACGATGCGAGCGAGCGGTTCGCCCGGCAACACACCCTCGCCGGCGAGGAGCACGGCGGAGGCGCCGTCGGAGATCGGCGAGGAATTGCCCGCCGTGACCGAGCCCTGCCCGTCAGTGGCGAACAGCGCGCGGAGGCCCGCGAGCTTCTCCACCGAGGTATCGTCCCGGATGCCCTCATCGCGCGCGAGAGGCGCTCCGGGCACCGGGACCGTCTCCGCGTCGTAGACCCCCGCCGCCCACGCCTCGGCGGCAAGCCGGTGCGAGCGAACGGCGAAGGCGTCCTGCGCGTCGCGCGGGACACCCCACTCGCGCGCGATCTTCTCGGCCGATTCGCCGTTGGAGATCGTCCACGGCGCGGGGAGCTTCGGGTTCGTCATCCGCCAGCCGATCGCCGAGTTCCAGAGTGTCTGGTTGCCGGTCGCCGGCCAGGGCCGCGCCGACTTCTCCACGACATACGGCGCGCGACTCATCGACTCGACCCCACCGGCGAGGATGATGTCGGCGTCGCCCGCCTCGATCGCTCGCGACCCCTGCACCACCGCTTCGACGGACGATGCACACAGCCGGTTCACCGTGACGCCGGTGACCGACGTCGGGAACCCCGCGAGGAGGGCCGCCATGCGGGCGACGTCGCGATTGTCCTCGCCGGCCTGATTCGCATCCCCCAGGATCACGTCGTCGATCCGAGCGGCATCCAGGCCGGCCCGCTCGACGATCGCGCGCAGCACGACGGCGGCGAGGTCGTCGGGTCGGATGCCGGAGAGCGCACCGCCGGAGCGCCCGAACGGGGTGCGGACAGCGTCGTAGACGAAAGATGCCGGCATGTCAGTTCTCCGCTGCAGTGAGGGCGAGCCCGGTGAGCTCGGCGAGGACGTCGATCGTGTTGTCGCCGAAGACCTCGCGGACGGCGAACCCGCCCGGCGTGACGTCGAAGATCGCGTGGTCGGTGTAGACCCGGGTGACGCACGCTACCCCGGTGAGCGGGTACGTGCAGGCCGCGACGAGCTTGGACTCCCCCGTCTTGGTGAGCAGGTCGGTCATGACGTAGACCGATCTCGCACCGATCGCGAGATCCATCGCACCGCCGACCGCGGGGATCGCGCCGGACGCGCCCGTCGACCAGTTGGCGAGGTCGCCGGTCTCGGACACCTGGAACGCGCCGAGCACGCACACGTCCAGGTGGCCCCCGCGCATCATCGCGAAAGAGTCGGCGTGGTGGAAATACGCCGCTCCGGCGAGCGCCGTCACCGGTTGCTTGCCGGCGTTGATCAGGTCGGGATCGATGCGGTCCCCCGCCGGCGCTCCGCCCATGCCGAGCAGGCCGTTCTCGGTGTGCAGGATGATCTCGAGATCATCCGGCAGGTAGTTCGCGACGAGTGTCGGCGCGCCGATCCCCAGGTTGACGTAGGACCCGTCGGGGATGTCGGCCGCGATACGCGCGGCGAGTTCGTCGCGTGTGATGCGGGTGCTCACTGGCCGACCTCCGCCGGTCCGGCGCCGGGCGCGGCGAGTCGGCGTCCCTCGACATCCACTCCCCCGACGAATTCGCCGCCCCGCAACCACTCACGTGCGCCGACGGCCACGACGCGGTCGACGAACAATCCCGGGGTGACGACAGCTTCGGGATCGATCGCCCCGAGCGCCACGATCTCGTCGACCTGCACGATCGTCGTCGTCGCGGCGGTGGCCATGATCGGCCCGAAGTTCCGCGCCGTCCGGCGGTAGACGAGGTTGCCCCAACGGTCTGCCTTCAGCGCGCTGATGAGCGCGAAGTCGGCCCGGATCGGATACTCGAGGACATAGTCGCGCCCGTCGATGCGTCGCGCCTCTTTGCCTTCCGCGAGTTCCGTTCCCACCCCCGTCGGCGAGAAGAACGCACCGATCCCGGCGCCCGCCGCGCGGATGCGCTCGGCCAGATTGCCCTGGGGGACGATCTCGAGTTCGATCTCTCCCGCACGGTACAAGCCGTCGAACACCCAGGAGTCGTGCTGACGCGGAAACGAGCAGACGATCTTGCGGACACGCCCCTTCGCCAGAAGCGCCGCGAGACCGGTGTCACCGTTGCCCGCGTTGTTGTTCACGATGGTGAGCTCCGACGCACCCTGGGCGATCAGGGCATCGATCAACTCGACGGGTTGCCCGGCACGTCCGAATCCACCGATGAGAATCGTCGCTCCGTTCGGGATGCCGGCGACCGCAGCCGCGGCATCCGCCACCGTCTTGTCGATCATGAGTCGCCGCCGCCCTCGAAGATCTCGCTCGCGATCCGGAAGGCAGTGTTCGCGGCCGGAACCCCGGAGTAGACGGCGGATTGCAGGATGACCTCGCGGATCTCGTCGATCGTGAGGCCGTTGCGAAGCGCCGCCCGCAAGTGCATCGCGAGCTCCTCGTGGTGCCCGTGCGCGATAAGCGACGACAGCACGGCGACCGAGCGCGAGCGCCGGTCGAGACCCGGCCGCGACCACACATCACCCCACGCGACCCGCGTGATGAAGTCCTGCCAATCGGCGGTCAGATCACTGGCCTGCGAGATCGAGCGGTCGACGTGCGCGTCGCCGAGCACGGCCCGCCGCACCGTCATGCCGTGTGCGCGGCGCTGCGCGTCGGAGAGTCCGTCGTCGGTCGTCATGACCGCCCCTTCCCGTCGAAGAATCCCCGCAGCGCGTCCGCGAGGAGCCGTGGTTGCTCGGCGGGCGGCAGATGCCCGGCATCCGCGATCATGCGGATACCGCCGTGCGGAGCGCCGTCGGCGATCTCGCGCGCCTTGGCCTCGGGCGCCACGACGTCGTGCTCGCCCCAGACCGCCAGGATCGGCGCGGCGATCTCGCCGAGACGGCCGCGCACGTCGTACGCGGCGAGCGCTTCGCAGCACCGCGCGTAGCTGTCGTCGTCGGCGTTCTGAAGGACGTGCAGGAGCCGGCCCGAAAGGTCGGGGTCGCGCTCCATCGAGCCGGGCGCGAACCACCGCTGCGCCGAAGAGACGATGACGCTCGAGGTACTTCTCGACCGCACCGTCGCGGCGCGGTCCGCCCAGGATTCTGGATCGCCGAGCTGCGCGCCGGACGCGACGATCGCCGCCGCCGCGACACGTGCCGGATGCCGCAGCGCCAGCTCGAGGCCGACGGCTCCGCCCAGAGACACGCCAGCGTACAGCACCCGTTCAGCGCCGAGATCGCCAGCCGAGGCCGCGACGGCATCCGCCAGGTCGGCGACGGTGAAGGCATCCGAGGACGCCGGGGATGCGCCATGTCCGGGGAGGTCCCAGGCCACGACGCGATACTTCTCCGCCAGCGGCGGGATGACCTTCTCCCAGAGGATCGTCGAGGTGCCCAGCGACGGTCCGAGGAGCACGAGCGGGGCGCCTGCCGGCCCGACCGGTTCGGAGACGGCGATCGCGAGCGCGCTCACGAGGGCTCTTCCGCTCCGGTGCGGAGCTCGCGGACTGCATCGTCTACGAGAGAGCGGGCCAGCCCGGTGTAGTTCGCGGGCTCCACCAGCGCATCGACGTCGATGCCCGCGGCATCCGTTTGGGCGACCACACGGCGCACCGCATCGGCGAGGTCTGCGCCGGCGCCGACCTGGGCGATGATCGTGGCGACGGCGTCGGGTCCGAGGACGGGTGTCACATCGAGCGAGAGCCTTTCGGCCACGACGAGTCCTCCGCCGGCGGCGAGGTTCCGGGCTCCGATTTCGGCATCCACTCGGATATTCGCGGCCAGCGAAGCGGCGTGCGCGGAGGCGCCGAGCGCCAGGCGGAGCAGCTCTCGCAGCGCGGGCCATTCCGCGTGCCAGGCCCCGTCGGGGCGTTCGTCGACAGCGAGGGCCGAGGCCGAATGCAGCGTGGCGCCGAGGTGCGGAGCGCGAATCGCGGCAGAGCGCACCAGCACCGCCTCGGTCGGATTCTGCTTCTGCGGCATTGCCGACGACCCGCCGCGCGCGCCCAGGGTGATCTCGGCGATCTCGGTGCGGGTCAGCGTCGTGACATCCGCGGCGAACTTCCCCAGCGCGTCGACGGCCTGCACGAGCGCATCGCCGAGCTCGGTCACGGGCCACCGCGTGACGTGCCACGGCGCCGCGGGGGCCGACATCCCGAGCCTGCGCGCGAACGCGACGACGAGGTCGCGCGCCACCTCGGGCGAACCCGTGATCTCGACGAAGGAGGCCAGCGTGCCGCCGGCGCCGCCGAGCTGTGCCGGCATCTCGATCGCGTCGAGCCGGTCTGCCGCCCTGCGGATGCCGCGCGCCCATCCGACGGCGCGGAGCCCGACCGTCGTCGGCACGGCGTGCTGCGTGAGGGTCCGGGCGGCGACCACGGTGTCGCGGTGGGTGTCAGCCAGCTGCAGCAGACGCTCGGTCGCCTCGAGCAGCGATTCCCGCACCTGGGCCACCGCGCGGGACGAGACCACCATGAGAGCGGAGTCCACGATGTCCTGGCTCGTGGCGCCCCGGTGGATCCAGAGACGCGCGCTCTCGGGCACGCGTTCTTTCAGCACCGCGGTCAACGCAATCACGGGATTGCCACCCGCCACGGCGGCGAGCGCCAGAGCGCGCGGATCGATCGCCTCCGACGACTGCGCCTGCGTCAGTTCGGCGATGAGAGAGCCCACCTCACCTTCCGGCGCGACGCCGACGTCGCCGTACGCCTGCGCCAGAGCCACCTCGACCCCGACGAGGGCGTCGAGGACCGCCCGGTCGCCGACGAGGGAATCGTGTCCGACGGTCACGGGTGACAGCAGTCCGCCGTCGAAAGCGTCAGAAGGCAAGGAAGACCGTCTCCTTCTCGCCCTGCAACCGGATGTCGTGGTGCAGATAACCCTCGGGGGTGCGCGTCGCGATGAGCGTAGCGCGCTCCTGCGCATCCAGCGAGGTCAGGAGCGCGTCCGCCGCGAGCAGATCGGCGTCGTCCGGAAGGTAGATGCGGGTGTGCAGCTTGTCCGGAAGGCCGCGCGCGTAGACGACGACGGCGAAGAACGGAGCCTTGCCGGGCGCGGCGCCGGGATTGCGCGTCCAGAACTCCCAGCGACCGTCGTCGGTGGTGAACGTGCGGCCGTAGCCGGTGAAGGTGTGGTCATCGCGGCGGAAGGCCCCGCGTTCGCGCGAGACCGTGCCGTCGACGTCGGCCCCCCAGATCTCGACCATGGCATCGGGGATGACCGCTCCCGCGCCGTCGGTGACGGTGCCGCCCAAGACGATCGCGCCTGGTGAGTGCGGGAAGGTGACGTGGTTCATCTTCGGATACTCGGTGCCGTAGGCGAAGAAGGGCCCCACCGTCTGGCCGGGGGTCGGCTGGTGGGTCTTCTCGCCCCACGCCGCCGGCGGCTGCAGCGCCATCAGTGCTCTCCCTCTTCGGTCTCACGCCACGTGGCATCCGGTCCGTCGACCACGATGTCGAAGCGGTATCCCGTTGCCCACTCGGGCGAGGTGAGGTCATGGTCGTAGACGCCGATGAGCCGGTCGCGATCGCGCTGGCGGCGGATGGTGTTGTAAATCGGATCGAGGGCGAACAGCGGATCACCCGGAAAGTACATCTGCGTCACGATCCGCTGGGTGAAACCGGTGCCGAACACCGAGAAGTGGATGTGGGCCGGTCGCCACGCATTCACGTGGTTCTTCCACGGATACGGCCCCGGCTTGATCGTGGTGAAGAGGTACTCGCCGGCGTCGTTCGTGATCGCGCGACCCGCTCCCGTGAAGTTCGGATCGAGTGGCGCGGGATGCTGGTCGCGCTGGTGGATGTAGCGTCCGGCCGCGTTGGCTTGCCACAGCTCGATGAGCTGGTTCGCGATGGGACGCCCCCACGCGTCGAGCAGGCGTCCGCGCACCGTCATGCGCTCTCCCAGCGGCTCACCCGCGTGCTGAATCGTGAGGTCCGATTCGATCGCGGCGACGTCACGCTGTCCGAACGCCGGAGACAGCAGCTCGATGGTCTCGGGGTCGACGAGCTTCGGGTTCTTCGTCGGATGCCTGAGGACACTGGATCGATACGGCGGAAAGTCCCACATCGTCCGGGGCAGGTGCTCGCCGGCCGCTTCACGTCGGTCGTAGTCGGCGTGGAGGTCGCGGATCTCCTGCGTCATGGCGGCCTGCGTCACCTGGTCGGGCGCCGCCAGCAGCGACTCGGGTGCTGCCGCATCGGTCATGGGGTCCCCTTCGACACCGGTATCTACGTGCATCCATCGTGCGCGCGTCGGCTCGGCCGCGCCGTGTGATTTCCATCCAATGGGATGGCGAAACGACGCTGACACAGCAAAGCGGGGGCACCTTCCGGTACCCCCGCTCTGAAGCGTGTCACTCCTTGCGTCGACGCCTTTCGCGCGCCGCTTCTTCGGCGGCCAACTCCGCGCGGATGGTGTCGGTGCGCACGTCCGTCGGACGCTCGCCCGCCTCCCACAGCCGATCGACTGCCGCCTGCGGATGTCCCTGGTCGGCTGCGAGGGATGCCTCCAGCATCCGCTCGTACCGGTTCTGCCGGCCCTTCAACCAGAAGCCGACCACCAGGAACACGATGAGCACGATGTAGGCGCACGCGGCGAACGGGTGCAGCACCAGATCGGCCAGGTTGCCCTGGCTCAGCTGCAGCGCCTTGCGGAGCTGCTGCTCTCCCATGGGCCCGAGGATGAGCCCGACGATGAGCGGCGCGATCGGGTATCCGAACCTCCGGAGGAAGTACCCGAGCGCCCCCACGATCAGCAGGATCACGATGTCGAGCGTCGAGAAGCTCACCGCGTAAGCGCCGAGCACCGCGAACAGCAGGATGCCGGAATACAGGTACGGGCGCGGTATCTGCAGGAGCTTCACCCAAATGCCGGCGAGCGGCAGGTTCAGCACGATGAGCAGCACGTTGCCGATGTAGAGGCTCGCGATGAGCGCCCACACCAGGTCGCCCTGGTTCTGGAACAGCTGCGGGCCGGGCTGGATGCCGTAGGACTGGAACGCGGTGATGATGATCGCCGCCGTCGCCGTGGTCGGAAGCCCCAGCGTGAGCAACGGCACGAGCACGCCCGCCGCGGCGGCGTTGTTCGCCGCTTCGGGACCCGCGACGCCTTCGATCGCGCCGCGGCCGAACTGCGACTTATTCTTCGACAGCTTCTTCTCACTCGCGTACGAGAGGAAGGTCGCCACGTCTGCACCGCCGGCGGGGATCGTGCCGATCGGGAAGCCGATGAACGTGCCGCGGAGCCAGGGCTTCCACGAGCGCCGCCAGTCGTCCTTGGTCATCCAGCTGCGCCACCCGCGCGTCACGGGGATCACCGGGATGGCGCCGTGACGGAGCCGTGCCGCGACGTAGAAGGTCTCGCCGATGGCGAAGAGTCCGACGGCGACGAGCACGACGCTCACGCCGTCCGACAGCGCGAGCACACCGAGGGTGTACCGGGCTTGGCCGGTGGTGACCTCCGTGCCGATGAGTCCGATGAACAGGCCGATGCCGAGGGAGGCGAGGCCGCGCGCGGGAGACGATCCGAGCAGCGCACCCACGGTGATGAAGGCCACCACGATCAGGGCGACGAAGTCGGCCGGTGAGAGGTTGACGGCGACGTCGGCGATGAGCGGCGCGAACAGCGTCAGCAACACCGTGGCGATCGTGCCGGCGATGAACGAGCCGATCGCGGCGGTGGCCAACGCCGCCGCCCCGCGCCCGAGCTTGGCCATCTTGTTGCCCTCGATGGCCGTGATCACCGAGGCCGATTCGCCGGGGGTGTTCAGCAGGATGCTGGTGGTCGACCCGCCGTACATCCCGCCGTAGTAGATGCCCGCGAAAGTGATGATCGCGGCGGTCGGCGAGAGCGAGTAGGTGAGCGGCAACAGCAGCGCGACCGTCATCGCCGGGCCGATGCCGGGGAGCACTCCCACGGCCGTACCGATGATGACGCCGAGCAGAGCGAAGAGGAGATACTCCGGTTGCAGCGCCGTGGCGAAGCCTTCGAGCAGAGAATTCAACGAGTCCATGATCGGGTTCCCTTAACCGAACAGCGGTCCGGGGCCGTACCACCAGTCGAAGGCCATCCCCCGCGGCAGGAAGAGACCGAGGGCTTCTCCGAACAGCAACTGCGTGGCGATGCCGAGACCGAGCCCGACGAGAAGAGCGACCCACGGGCGCTTGGCGCCGAGGGTCCAGGCTGCGCCGCCGAACAGCAGCGCCGCGACGAGCCACCACCCGAGGACCTCGAGCAGCAGGATGACGCCGACGACGAGGGCGACCAGCTTGAGGATGGTCCACCAGTCCGTCGACGCGTTCGGATCGATGTCTTCACCCTCTTCGGGAGCGGCGACCTTGCCGCGGAATGCCGCGATGAGGAGGAAGACACCGGCCCCGATGAGGATGGCCGACACGAAGAACGGGAAGACCTGCGGCCCGACGGCCTGACCTGTCGGCGTCCGGATGGCGAACGCACCCACGAGGGCGAAGACGCCGAGCCCGGTGACGACCGCCGCGAAGATGACGTTCCCGATGCGGTCGGGTGACCATCCCGGACGCGGCGTGGTGTCCACCGCGTCCGGGAGGAGGGTGTCTCCGCTCATTGCACGAGACCGATGCTCTTCAGCGTGTTGGAGACGTCGGTGATGTTCTCGGTGAGGAAGGAGTCGAACTCGTCGCCGGTGAGGAAAGCATCCGTCCAGCCGCGCTCTTCCAGCGTCGCCTGCCAGGCATCCGTGCCGTGCAGTTCGGTGATGAGGTTCACGAGGCCCGCGGCCTCTTCGTCGCTGATGTCACCGGGAGCGAGCAGTCCGCGCCAGTTCGTGTAGACGATGTCGAAGCCCTCGTCGGTCATGGTGGGAGCGTCGGGAAGGAGCACCGCCGCCTCTTCGCTCGACACGGCGAGTGCACGCAGGTCGCCGGAATCGACGTACTCGGCGAACTCGCCCACACCCGAGATTCCCGCGGCGGCGTTGTTGCCGAGCAGGAGCGAGACGGCCTCGCCGCCACCGGCGTTGGGGATGTAGTTGAGCTTCTGGGTGATCTCGGCATCGTCGAGGCCGGCTTCCTCCAGCAGCAGTCCCGCGAGGATGTGATCGGCGCCACCGGCAGAACCGCCCGTGATCGTGACGCCCTGGCCGTCTTCGACGACCGCGTCGACAAGGTCCTGCAGAGTCTGGAACTCGCTGCTTGCCGGCACCACGACGACCAAAGGCTCTTCGGTGAGGCGCGCGATCGGTGTGGTGTCCTCCATGCGGTTCTCGGCCGCGTTGGTCTCGACGGCACCGACCATGACGAGTCCGGTGACCATCAGGGTGAACGGGTCCTTCTCGGTGGCGAGCGATGCCAGGCCCACGGTGCCGCCGGCCCCGCCGATGTTGCTGACCGCGGCGGTGCCGACCAAGTCCTCATCGGTCAGCACGGTCGACACGGCCCGACCGGTCTGATCCCATCCGCCACCCGGGTCGGCCGGGACGATGATGTTGACGGCGTCAACGGTGGCGGCGGCAGCCGACTCGTCGGTTCCGGGAGATCCCCCGCCGACAGCCGCGCCCTGCGGGTTGCATCCCACCAGCGCGATCGCGGTCAATCCCACCAATGCCGCAACGGCAGATTTCTTACGCATGTGCAGACTCCTCTTCGAGTTCCCGCGGGGCGTCATCGCTCCGCCGCTCGTGCCGACGTTACGCACGCCCGGCGGCGGCGTCGCGCTTGTGAAACTAAGAGCGAGTTCGGAAAGTATTGGTCACGCCGGGGCCCCACGGATCATCCGGCGCGGGCGAGAATGGGGACGTGATCCGAGCAATGTCGCTGAGGGTGCAGCTGTTGCTGCTGCAGGCGTTCATCGTGTGCGCGGTCACCGTCATCGCCGGGGTGATCGCGATCGGCCTGCAAGAGCGCGCGATCCGCGATTCGTACCGCGATCGGATGGCCGGGGTCGCCCTCTCGATCGCCCGCCTTCCCACGATCGTCGACGCGTTCGACACCGACGACCCGAGCGCCACCATCCAGCCCATCGCTGAGGTGATCCGCGAGGCATCCGATCTCACTTACGTCGTCGTCACCGACGCCGACGGCGTGCGTTACTCGCACCCGAACCCCGAACGCATCGGCGAGAAGGTGTCGACCGATCCGTCGATTCCGCTGTCGGGTGAGATCTGGTCGGGCACCGAAGTGGGAACGCTGGGCGAGTCGTACCGGGTGAAGGTGCCGATCTTCGCCGGCGGCGGCGACGAAGGCGCCGACATCATCGGCTCGGTGTCGGTCGGCGAGTTGGAGGCCGAACTCGCCGCCGACGTCCAGGGACGATTGCCGTGGCTGCTGCTCGCCTTCGGCGGAGCGGCCGTCATCGGCGTGTTCGGCGCCGCCGCCGTCGCGGCGCTCATCCGCCGCCGCATCCTGGGCCTGGAGCCCGACCAGATCGCCGATCTCGTCGGCGAACGCGAGACGATGCTGCACCGATTGAGCGAGGGCGTCGTGCGCGTCGACCACGATGGAGTGATCGTCAGCGCCAACGACGCCGCCGTCCGGTTGCTCGGCGGCGGCGACATCATCGGCATCCCCGCGTCCGACGCCCTCGACCCGCCCCTCTTCTCCCTGCTGGAGCGCGGCGAGCCCGACGGGCGACTCGTGCTGGCGGGCGAGCGCGCCCTCATCGCGCGCGCGACGGGTCTGCAGGGCGACGACGGCCGGCCGGTGGGCGGCACGCTCCTTCTGCGCGATCACACCGAGCTGCACGAAGCGGTGCGGCGAATGGACGGGCAGCAGTCGCTCACCGACGGACTGCGGGCGCAGGCCCACGAGTTCGCCAACTCCATGCACGTCGTGTCGGGTCTGCTCGAGCTCGGCGCGTGGGATGACGCGAAGGACTTCATCGCCCGCATCCAGCCGGGAGGGTCGCTGGCGCTCGGCGTGCCCACCGAAACACTCGGCGGCGAACTGGCGGCGCTGCTGTCGGTCAAGCTCGCGCGGTCCCGCGAGCTCGGCATCACCATGACCGTCGAGACCGAAGGCACGGTGCCGTCCGCTTCGTCGGACGACCTGGTCACGATCATCGGCAACCTCGTCGACAACGCCTTGGATGCCTGCCGCGCCGGCGACCGACTGAACGTCGCCGTGCGGGAGCGCGACGGCGGCATCACCGTCGACGTCGAAGACAGCGGCCCGGGCGTCTCCGACGCCGTCGTCGAGCGGGTCTTCGAAGAGGGCGTCAGCACCAAGGACTCCACAGCGCGCACGCGCGGCGTGGGGCTCGCGCTCGTCCGGCGGATCGCGCAGCGACGCTCCGGCGGAGTCGCGCTGTCACGGTCGCCGCTCGGCGGCGCGCGCTTCACGGTCACGCTCCCGGCGGGGGTGCGGACGCCATGACGCTACGCATCCTGGTGGTCGACGACGTCTCCGCCGTCGCATCGCTGCACGGTCGCTTCGTCGACGCGCATCCGGAGTGCGAACTCGTCGGTACGGCCGGCAGCGGGCCGGACGCCGTCGCCGCCGTCCATGCCCTCGCGCCCGACCTGGTCCTGCTCGACGTCCACCTGCCGGGATTCTCGGGGATCGAGGTGTTGCGCGCGCTGCGCGCCGACGCCTCCGTGACCCAGCCGGACGTCATCACCGTCACCGCGGCGCGTGACCTCGAGACCGTGCGGCACGCGCGCATGATGGGAGTACGCCACTACCTCGTGAAGCCGTTCACCGCGCACGAGCTGCACGAGCGCATCGACGACGTGATCCGCGACCGTGCGCCCCGGGTCGGCGCCGACACCCACCTCGACCAGACCGCTGTCGACGCCGTCTTCCGTCGGAATGGACCGCGCGCGCTCCCGAAGGGGCTCACGCCGCAGACCCTCGATCTGGTGCGCGAGACCCTGGTGCGCCTCGGCGGCGGGACGGCCGCCGATGTCGCCGCCGACGCGGGGCTGTCCAGGGTCAGCTGCCGGCGCTACCTCGAGCATCTCGCCGACGAGGGCTCCGCGCAGCGCACCTTGGATTACTCCACCGCGGGGCGCCCCAGCACGCGCTACCTCGCACCGCCGGGCTGATCCCGCCTGCCGACGGTCCACGCGCCCTGCCACACGTGCGGCGGAACGCGGTACAACCCCGAGACGCTGGAGATCCACCTGCACGGCATGAACATCGCCGAGGTCCTCGGTATGAGCGTGCAGGATGCCCGCGATCTCTTCGCCGACGATGCGGAACTCGCGCGACACCTCGATGCACTCGTGGACGTCGGGCTCAGCTACATCCCCCTCGGGCAACCCGCGACCGAGCTATCCGGTGGCGAGGCGCAGCGCGTGAAGCTCGCATCCGAGCTCCGGCGCGCGCAGCGGGGCGACACGCTGTACCTCCTCGATGAGCCGACCTCGGGCCTGCATCCGGCCGACGCGGATCGGCTCTTCGACCACCTGCAAAGCCTCGTCGACAGCGGCAACACGGTCGTGACCGTCGAGCACGACATGCGCATCGTCGCCCAGGCGGACTGGGTCATCGGCATGGGCCCGGGCGCGGGGGACGCCGGAGGGCAGGTCGTTGCGGAGGGGACGCCGGCCGAAGTGGCCGCGGTGGGCGCAAGCGTGACCGCTCCGTTCCTTGCCGCTGCGCTCGCGAGACGTCAATGACGATCAGCCACATCCGGCGCCGGTGCGCCGAGCGATCACGCCTGACCCTGCACCACGACGGGATCCGCGGGCTAGTCGCGACCTTGATAGACGTCGGGAATGCCGTCGTCATCTGCGTCGATGGCGTCGCGCGCTGCAATCCGCTTGTACTGACGGTTACGGGTGAGCAGGATGACCGAGGCCAGGAGAGAGGCGATCACGGAAGCGATCATGATGGCGATTTTGGCATCGTCGTTGTGCAGGCTGTCTGGACCGAAGCTGAGTTCCGCGATGAGCAGCGACACCGTGAAACCGATTCCCGCGAGGATGCCGACGCCGACGAGGTCGATCCAACGCAGAGCCGGGTCGAGACGCGCTTTCGTGAATGCGGTCAGCAGTCGGGTCGTGAGTACGATCCCGAGGGGCTTGCCGAGAATGAGCCCGGCCACGACTCCCAGCGTGACCGGGTCCGTCACGGCGCGTGCTATACCCTCCGCACCGCCGAGGGAGACGCCGGCGGCGAAGAATGCGAAGACGGGCACCGCGAATCCTGCGGAGAGGGGACGGAAACGGTGTTCGAACTGCTCGGCGAGTCCGCTTCTCTCCACGGAGTCGGCTCGGCGAGCGCGCTCACGCACCGGGATAGTGAAAGCCAGAGCGACGCCGGCGATGGTCGCGTGGACGCCGGAAGCGTGCATGAACGCCCACGCGGCGAACCCGATCGGCAGAAGAATGAACCATGCCGCGGCCGGCCTGACGCGGAACATCTGCTGGTAACGCTGGGCGATCACGCCGTAGATCGCGATGATTCCCGCCGAGATGAGAAGGGCCGGCACATCGATGTCGGTGGTGTAGAAGACCGCGATGATCAGAATCGCGAGGAGGTCGTCGACGACCGCAAGCGTGAGCAGGAAGATGCGCAGCGGACTGGGGAGGTGCGATCCGACCAGCGCCAGGACGGCGACAGCGAACGCGATGTCGGTCGCCGTCGGAATCGCCCAACCGGAGGCAAGGTCGGGATGCGGCAGAACGATGACCGAGTAGATGAGAGCGGGAACGGCGACACCCCCGACGGCGGCCGCCACGGGCACGATTGCGGTGCTGAATCGACGAAGATCGCCGGCCACCACCTCGCGTTTGAGCTCCAACCCGACGAGGAAGAAGAAGATGGCGAGGAGCCCGTCCGCCGCCCATGCGCCGAGCGACAAGTCAAGGTGCCACGGTTCGTAGCCGACGGTGAAGTCGCGCAGTGCGAAGTACGTGGCGGCGGCCGGACTGTTGGCCCACACGACCGCGATGACGGCAGCAGCGACGAGGAGAGCGCCACCGACCGCTTCTTTGCGAAGAAGCGTCCCGATTCGGCTTGCTTCGGCGTAACTGCCGCGCTCGGGGAACGAATCGTGCTGCACCATGAAAAAAGCCCGTCCAGAAATGAGGGTTGACAGAGGAATTGTCGACCAGACTTCCCGACGCGCCACCATCAGTCTAGTCCGTGCGCTTTCCACGAGCCCTACGGAGTCGTCATACTGACGGCATGGATGCTGTGAATGAATGGCTGCTGACCTGGGGCGACAATCTCTGGACGTGGGCGGTTCTGCCCGTGGTGGTCGTGCTGGGGCTCTACTTCACAGTGAGGTCGGGCGTCGTGCAGTTCCGGCTGATTCCGGAGATGCTCCGCACGCTCACGGACAAGACGCCTCGCACCGAGTCCGGGCAACCCCAGTCGGTATCCGCGTTCCAGGCGTTCACCATCTCCGCGGCCTCCCGCGTCGGTGTGGGAAACATCGCAGGCGTCGGCACCGCGATCGCCGTGGGTGGGCCGGGGGCGGTGTTCTGGATGTGGGTGATGGCCTTCATCGGCGGCGCATCGAGCTTCATCGAGTCGTCCCTCGCCCAACTGTTCAAAGTCCGCGATGACGGGAGCTTTCGCGGCGGCCCCGCCTATTACATGGAGCGCGGGCTCAAGGCGCGCTGGCTCGGCATCTGGTTTGCGATCATCCTGATCGTCTGTTTCCCCTTCGCGTTCAGCTCGCTGCAGGCCAACACCATCTCCGCAACCCTCACCGCAAGCCTCGGCAGCGAGGAGGCATGGCTTCCTTGGGTCATCGGCGGGGGAATCGCGGTGCTCACCGCGCTCGTCGTCTTCGGTGGGGTGCGCCGCATCGCGTCGGTCACTCAGTTGCTGGTGCCGATCATGGCGTTGACCTACTTACTGCTCGGTCTGATCGTCGTCGCGCTCCACATCGATCGGGTCGGTCCGGTCTTCGTCGAGATCTTCACGTCCGCGTGGGGCTTCAACGAGGTCGTCGGTGCAGCCTTCGGCTACATCGTTCTCACGGGTGTCAAGCGCGGCATGTTCTCGAACGAGGCCGGTTTGGGCTCTGCACCCAACGCCGGAGCGAGCGCCGCCGTCACCCACCCCGTCAAGCAAGGCCTGGTGCAGACCCTCGGGGTCTACTTCGACACCTTCCTGGTGTGCTCGATCACGGCGTTCATCATCCTCGTGTCCGTGCCGGATCTCGCCGGAGCGACCCGAGGAATCGGCCTCACTCAGAATGCTCTGGTGGGCACGCTCGGCCAGTGGTCGAACATCGCCCTCAGCATCATCATCTTCCTGCTGGCCTTCTCCTCGATTTTGGGCAACTACTACTACGGCGAGTCGAACATCGGTTTCATCACCCGCCGACGAAGCGTTTTGACGGGCTACCGTATCCTCGTCGTCGTCGCCGTTCTCGCAGGCTCCGTCGCGGGTGCCGATCTCGTGTGGAACTTCGCTGACGGTGTCATGGGGCTCATGGCCCTGACCAACCTCATTGCCATCGGGCTGCTATCCGGCATCGCCTTCCGTCTGCTCAAGGACTACACACGGCAACGACGAGAGGGTCGTGACCCGGTCTTCACGCGTGCTCTGCTGCCCGACGTCACCGGCATCGAATGCTGGGAAGACGAACTCACCGTCACGGGACCCATCGATCTGGCCACCAAGAAGCGTCAATCGCAGAAGCACAAAGACCATCTCCACTCCGAGAGCTGAATGCCGCGGAACACCTCGTCGACGACGGATGCCTGAGAGACATCGGACTCGACGATCTTGGCCCGCAGCGACGCGTTCAACATCTCGAACTCGGCACGCACCCGAGCGAAGTCATCCGGAACGTCCGCAGCCTGCGCCAGCACATCGCGAACACGTTCCAGCGCCCGGTCTTCATCCATCGCCGCTTCGTCGCCCGAGCGAAGGCTCTCGATCCGTCGCTCGATCGCTTGAACCTCCTCCTCGAGCAGGGCGATGCGTGCCGATACGTCCGGATCCGTGTCGATCGCCAGGCGGCGTACTTGCGCGGCAAGGCTCGCGAGCCGTGACTCCGTGACGCTCGAACGCGGGGCCGCGCGACCCTGGAGGAACCTGATGCCCGCAATCGCATCGGGCGACAACTCGAGCGTCTCACCGCGCGCTTCGGACGACGGCCGACGCACCAGGAACCCGGCCGACCGCCACTCTGCGCAGTAGCCCTTCGCCGTCAGCGGCAGGGTCATGCCCTGCGCGCGCAGTCGCTCGAGGTCGGCGTCGATCCGCTCGTACAACTCCTCGCCATCGACGCGGCGCTCATCTCCACCCAGATGGATGCCCAAGAGCCCGGCGATTGTCGGTGCGCTGTCCGCACGCAGCAGCTTCCACGCAGCGTCACGCTCGACGAGCTGGGCGAGCTCGAGAACCTGGGCGACGGCGGGCACGGATCCATTCTGTAGGAGTGCGCCGACATCAGATGACGTCGTGACTCGCGCCCGGCTTCAGACATCTCACCCGATCATGTAGACCATTCCCCGACCGTCCGCCGCGAGTGCCGTGACGAACTCTTTGGCGCGTTCGAGGAAGTCGCTCACATATCGGACCTCATCTTCCGGGTCCGCGCCGAACGGGCTTCGCCAGTCGACCGCCCAGACCCGCACCCGAGACTCGTCGAACGCACTGAGGTCGTCGCGGATCGCTGGAATCTCCTCCGGCATGATCGTCCTGATCCATGGGTCCCAGCCCATGTCGTGCATTGAGACGCGCCCCTCAAACATGCGGTATGCCGGCGCCGCTCCGCGAGCACCCGACGTCGGATAGGTGAGCGATTGCAGAGCGGACCACGCCTTGTCGAGATAGAGCATGTCGCGCTTCGGCGACGTCTGCTCGAACGTCGTGACGCTCACGCTGGCGTGAGGCTCCATCCCCCACGCGTCCGCGAGCGGATCGCCGGACAAGATGCTGTCCGGGTTATCGAGGGCCTCCTGAGCGAGCTCGGCGCCGAAAGCATACGCGTAGTAACGGATTCCCATGTCGCCAGCATCGAGGTCCGGACACGGTCGTGGTCGCGCTCAGCGGCCAACGGGGGACAACTCGAGGGAAGCTCCCGCTGTGGAGGAGGAGATGAAGGAAGCGATCCTCGGAGAGACGGAGGGACTTGCGCCCTCGTGCTCAACTCACGGGGCCGAAACCACACGGCTGGCAGACGCCAAGTGAGCAGAACGCTCAGCGAAATCCCACAGAACCGCAAGACTGCTTAACACCAACCACCTCGAGAACGTGGCAGAAATGGCAGATTTCGTGGCAGAATCGGGTGGAAATGGCCTCTGACCAGAGGTTTTTCAGAGCGGAGACGGAGGGATTTGAATTCGCGCCGATGGCAATCGAGGTCGACCGAAACCGCATGATTCGACGGATTCTGACGCCGCCGGCATCCCCTTCAATCAGGTCAGTTCGGCTCGATTCGCGGCAGAAGCGTGGCAGCCATCGAGGAGCGATCCTGCCGAAGCACACCGCTTTCAGCACGCGATTTCGGCATATACCGATTCGAACTCGGCAATCATCTCGAGGGCTTCGACCACTGCCCACGTACTTGAGTTTGTCGTTGTTGAATAAGCAGTGGTCAGCGATGACAACCTGCTAAGTTGTCGATGTTAATTTAGGGCGGAGCAGTGATGACAAATTCTACGGGTGGCCGTCCGGGACGCGGGCGACCGAGTCGTGAAGTGATCTACACGCGTTTCGCGACCGCAATCGATGAGCTGGCGAACTACGGCGGACTGCCGAAGCCCTACGAAGCCAAGTCGCTGTGGGATCACCTGTGGCACCTTGAAGCTCACCACTCGACGGCGATCGAGGGAAACACTCTCGTCCTCCGCGAAGTCGAGACTCTGCTCGAACAGGGCCGCGCTGTGGGCGCGAAGGATCTGAAGGACTACATGGAGGTCCTCGGATACGCCGAAGCCGCCCGGTGGGTCTACCAGCAAGCCGTCGCCCCGGATGAGTGGTCGCACGATGGTCTGGTCACTGTCACGGAGGTTCGGCGCGTCCATGCTCTCGCGATGGCGAAAGTCTGGGAGGTGGCGCCGCATCCGGATGCGCACGACACCGAAGGGCCAGGCAACTGGCGACAGCATGAGATCCAGGAGTTCGCGGGCGGCATGAAGCCCCCGACTTTCCCGCTCATTCCGTCCGAGATCACCGCGTGGGTCGACCGAGCAAATCGCTTGCGTGAGCAGATCACCGATGAATCACTCACCATCGCCGCAGTTCCAGAAGAGCTGGCCCGGCTGCATCGCGAGTTCGAGTGCATCCACCCGTTCATCGATGGCAACGGGCGTAGCGGAAGACTCCTACTCAACCTTCTTCTCATACGGCTCGGATGGCCGCCCGCGATCATCCTCAAGGAACAGCGACGCAAGTACCTCCGGGCACTCGAACGCTCGGATCAGAGCGATGACGGGCCTCTGGCAGAGGTGATCAGCCGATCCGTCGTCGACAATCTCCATCGCCTCATCCCGAATATCGCGGGGCCCGCCAAGTACGTGCCTCTTGAGGCACTCGTCGACGATGATTTCAGCCTCGTCGCCTTGAAGCAGGCCGCGTCGCGCGGGCGCCTCGAAGCCATCATCGGGAGCGACGGCCGGTACCGGTCGAGCAAGTCTGCTCTCGAGGAGTACAAGGCATCAAAGTACTCACGTGGCGAGAAGAAGCAATAGTCGGCACGCGCTTCACCACATCGATCCCCCTCACGAGTCGCGAGGGGGATCGATGTGGTGCACTCAGCTTTGGTCGCTCATCGCATGAGGTCGGTGCAGGTCGAGCGGAATCACAAGCGACTCCGTCGGAGGGAGGATGAGACTCGTCGGTTCGACTCCGACAGTTGTCCCGGTCAGCATTGCCCGGTCTCCGGGTCGACGGTCATCTTCCCGCACACCGATCCGCCCTCGGGCGCCTCGTCGACGACCGAGGAGGTGACGCTCGTCCAGCGCACCGCCGTTCCCGCCGGTGCGCCGTCCTGGTCGCGGAGGAGGACCTCGCGATCGCCGATGAACGTGCCGGTATCGGGGTCGATGATGATGTCCACCCGGGTGCCCCACGCGTCCTCGACGCGGCCGATCGCGACCCCCGTGCGGCCGTCAAGGGTAGCTTGATCGCTGATGAACGTGACGCCCGGGATCATGGCCGCAGCCTTGTACATCGCGGCGCGCAGGTCGGCGGGCACGTTCCCGGCACGGAGACGGTCGGCCATGTACACGAGAGCCTCGGTGTCGGGCGAGGGACCGGAGCCGAGGGTGACACGGTAGATGTAGTTGAGCAGTCGATACGGGTCACGCGGAAGCTGGTCCAGATCGGCAAACCCCGCCCCGGCGTCACCCCCGTAGAACGCGCCCCCAGGTGCCCGGAGAAGATCCCCGGCCTCGAATGAACCTGACGAGGAGGACACGGCTTCCCACCACGCGTTCGCCACCTGCTCGGACTCCGGACCGAATGTCGCCGCGATGGATTGCGGACCGCGGACCCACACCCAGTCATCGGAGGGATCTGCGGGGCGGTAGCGAGTGTCATCGGACGCGTACTGGTACGACGCCACAACATCACCGATACCTCCGCTTGAGAGGTGTACGCCCCTGGTGTTGACCCTCAGATATTGGCCGGGCTGCACCGCGGGATCGACTGAGGTGATCGCGGCGGCGCTCGCCTCGTCGAGCACGGCGGCGGCAGCGGCATCCGCCCCACCACGCCAGCCAGCGAGGCCGACCACGTCCGTCAGCACGAGCCCCGCCACCAGTGCCGCGGCGCCGACCGTACTGAGTCCGCCGATCGCAAAGCGTCGGGCGCGTTTCGGTCGGCGCGACGTGCTGATGTGCGGCTGGGCGGAGCCGGAGGCTGCGTCTAGGAGCGCCGCCCTGCCCCGGTGCAACGTCGACTCCGGCGGTTCGGTCTCGCTACGCGTGTTGCGCAGCAGCGTCAACTCGTCCATGTTCCTTCTCCAGTTCGGGATCGTTGGTGCCGGCCGCGGTCCGCAGGATGCGGCGGGCACGATTCAGGCGTGAGCGGACGGTGCCGATCGGCACGTCGAGAGCGCGTGCGATGCCCGCGTAGTCGAGGTCGCCCCAGGCGTACAGCAGCAGGGTGTCGCGGTCGGACGCGGGCAGGCCACGCAGCGCCGAAGCCAAGCGCCGCGTGAGCCGTGCCGCGTCCAACCGCGCGCCCGCCTGCTCGATCATGTCGGGCGAGAGCTGCGCCGCGAGATCCGCGACCATGCCCTTCCATGCCCGCGCTTCCAGCCGCACATGCTTATGCATCAAGCGGGTGGCGATCCCGAACAGCCAGGGGCGAGCATCGACGATCGCGAGGTCGTACGCTGCTCTCTTCTCGAAGGCGACGAGGAACGTCTCCGACATCACGTCCTCGGCGCTGCACTCTCCCAGCCGCTGCGCCGCGTAGCGGTAGATCGCCGGCGCATGTCGATCGAAGAGCAACGCGAACGCACCCGGCTCATCCGCCGAACGTTCGATCACCTCGTTGTCTGTGCTCACGTCTGTATTGCTCATTCCTCCCGTTCGAGTTCACGATCCACCACCTCGACCCGATCTGATGACACGACGTGCCGGTGCGCACAACGCAACAACAACAGCCGCGCACACACAGCGAGCGGGAGCCAGGCGCCGAGCGGGCACGCAGCAGCGAGGCTGGAGACGGAGGGATGGGCGCTCTCCGCCTCGCGCCCACGCGGACGAAACGGCGAGTCGAGCGACCGCGCGGCGAGCAGAAAGCTGCGTGCGACCGCCCACGATCCACAGAATGCTCAACACCAACCACGTCAGGAACGTGGCAGAAATGGCAGATTTTGTGGCAGAAGAGAAGAAAAATAGCCCCTCATCGGGGCTATTTCCGGCGGAGACGGAGGGATTTGAACCCTCGGTCCCCTAAAGGGGACTCCACCTTAGCAGGGTAGGCGGAGCGAACCTCGCTCCGATGACCGCTCGATGCACTCCACCGCGAAACGGCGCGGATCTGGACCCTGATCAGCCGTATTCCGGTGACCGACCATCCGCTCTCTACACACCGCATCCACTCCCGACACGGTGAGAATCGGCGTTCCCGACATGCTCGGGGACACCTGGGGGTCACCTACATAGTTACGCGTGCCCACATCGCGCATCGCGTCCACGACGGGGGTGATGCCGGGCGTAGGCGTGGTCGCATCGACCTGATGAAGCAAGCCGAGCGCGTCCAAGAATGCGTGTCGGCCGGGTTGGTCCGCAGCGTCAGTCGCCCGGACGTGTCATCAGCACATGCGGGATGTCATCCTCGAGATAAGTGGGGCCACTCGCCGTGAACCCAAAGCGGGCGCACCACGGGGCGAGATGCGCCTGGGCGTCGAGGTCTATCCGCCGACCCGGCCATCGCTCCGTCGCTCGCATCACGGCGGCTGACGTGAGGTCAGCGGCCAACCCCCGTCCGCGTGCCGAACTCGCGGTCGCGACCCGACCGATCCGGGCGATGGGCGCGACACCATTCGCACCTTCGTCGAGCAAGCGCCGGAGCGTAGCGAGCACTTCGCCGCCTTCCTCTACCCAGAACAGCTCGGTCTCACCTTCGAGGTCCCGCCCGTCAAGCTCCGGGTAGGCAGCCCCCTGTTCTACGACAAAGACCTCCACTCGGAGCCACAGCAGGCGTTAGAGGGTCTCGGCGGGAACGTCACGCAGGCGCGCGCGATGCAAGATCGACATCAGTTCAGGATATTCAGATCCAACCGCGGTCATGCGCGATCGCTGCCGCTGAGGTGCGCGATTCGGCGTGGAGTTTCGCGAAGGCCGAGGAACTGTGATTACGGACGGTCCCATGCGCGAGGTGAAGGCGTTTCGCGCTCGGCTTGCTGGGAAGGCTTTCGCCGGTCAACCGGAGCACGTCGCTCACCGAACGAGGATCGGGACGTGTTCTGACGCAGCGAGCACCGCTCGCAATGCGCGATCGCGCACGATCCCAACCGCGGGTGCCGCGCTCCATGCCATCACCGTTCGCTTCTCTCCGTAGGTAGACCATGACTGCTCAGATCGCCGGGGGGATCCATCACGGACGAATGCTGCCCAGGCGCCGCTCATCCGATCCCGGAGCTTCTCGATCGGATCCTCTTCGCCGTGCGTGGTGAGCGTTGTCTGAGGATCGATGGCGTGCCGGAAGACGAAGGGGAGCTCCAGCGAATGACTCGCACCCGAGAACGATTCATCCGTCGCGGGACCGGCCCAATCGAAAGAGAACGCGTAACTGTCTGGCCGGCACTCCCGTACTCGATCCACGGGCGTGCGGTACAACGCTTCGCTGACGAGCGCCTCGTGGAGCTGCGCATCCGTGGTTTCGCTGTGTCCACGATCCGCTCGGAGCGCCACTCGGGCCGCCGCGGTCGATACATCGGGGAGCCACTGCTCCATTAGGGACCTCAAGTCCGGGGCGGATTCGGCATCTGAGCGACTGCGGTCGATCCACGCTGAGGCCTCCTCGCGGTTGGAACCGATCAGCAATGCGATGTGACGTCCGGCGCCGTTGGCGAGCATCTGCAACGGCGTTCCGGTCAGTAGTACCCCGTCGATGATGGGGTGGAAGGGGATCGCCGTGCTGGGCCGTCCAGCGCTGCGCTGGTCGACCACAAGCTGCTGGGCTCGCACAAGGGAGTGCAGGTCGAGGTCGACGATCGCGGACGGGTCAGCCGTTATGCCGAGAGCAGAGAGGAGCATGTCTCGGACCTCGACCGCCTCCTCGATCGTGGACGCACGCTCGCCGCTCGCACTGTGCGCGATAGCGCCTCTGAAAAGCGAGCGGTCAGAGCTCGATGCGGTGAGGGCGAGGACGTCGACGCCACCCGACGATTGACCCATCACGGTGACGCGCACCGGATCGCCGCCGAACTCGGAGATGTGTGCGTGAACCCACTCCAGGGCGGTCAGCTGGTCATGGAGCGCGAGATTTCCGCTACTGGTGTAGTCGTCACCCAGAAGGTCTGCGAGCCAGAGATGCCCGAGCGCTCCGAGGCGGTAGTTGACGGCGACCACCAACAATTGCTCGGATGCAGCGAGCCTCCCACCATCGCTCAGAGGGTTCGAGGAGGAGCCTGACATATGAGCGCCACCGTGGATCCAGACAAGTACGGGCAGCGAGGCTCCTTCACTTCCTGCTGGCGTCCAGATCGTGAGAGTGAGGCAGTGCGCTTCTTCGCCGACAACGCCGAGTTGGTGATCCCACTGCGGAGCGCTGATCGCGCCGAGGGTTGCGTCGAGCGGCACCGAGTGCGGATTGGCGAGAACAGGGCTCTGGAACCGCGTCGCGGAAGCGTAGGGAATGCCTGAATATTTTTCGACGGGTCCATCGGGAGTTTCGCGTCGAACTCCGAGCGTGAGGGCACGCGTGACGACGTCGGTCACTGTGGGGGCATCCTTTGCGTGTGTGGGGTGGCGCGCCGCTGCCGCCACTCGCGGCAGCGGCGCGCTCCGGGGGTTCAGCTGGGAAGCGTCCAGCGTTGGTTGGTCTGTCCGTTGCAGTCCCAGATCTGCAGTCGGGTCCCGTTGGCGCTGTTCTGCCCGACGGCGTCGAGGCATTTTCCGGACTGGGGGTTGCGAAGCGTCTGCGTCGAAGGGTTGTAGACCCAGACTTGTGCGCCGCTGCCGTTGCAGTCCCAGATCTGGATCAGTGTTCCGTTCGCCGTACCCTGGCCGGCGACGTCGAGGCACCGGTTCGAGTTCGGGTTACGGATCGGCCCGTTCGCGGTTGCCGTCCACGTCTGCGCGACACCCGATGCGCAGGTGTAGAGCTGGACAGCGGTGCCGTTCGCGGTGCCCGAGGCCGCGACATCCACGCACTTCCCCGCAAGGCCGGTGATAGCGCCGGTCCCCGTCGTGGGTGGCAGCGTTCCTCCGCCGAGCGTGACCTCGCCTTGATTCAGGACCCGCGACTGGAAGTAGGTGCTTTGAATCTCGGCGTTCGTGTTGTTTCCGCGGAGTTGTTCAGACCAGAGCATGAAGTAGCTCCACCGTGTCTGGCTGGTCAGCAGGCTCGCATTGGGGACTTTACCCAATTCGGCGATCGCGATCGGCTTGCTGCCGGCGATGGCTTGCATCTGTTGATAGTCGCCGGCGCTCGGATAGCTCTTGTACCAAACGTCGAGGGAGACGACGTCGACGTAGGAGTTGCCTGGGTAGTAGTTCGACCAACCGCCTGCCGGATTGTCCTGGACGTTCCAGACCCAGATCAAGTTGTCGAGTCCTTGGCTGTCGAAGTAGTCCTTCATCTGCTGATAGATCTTCGCTCCGCCGTTCGCGCCGGGACGACCGCCCCACCAGTTCCAGGTCTCGTTCATCTCGTGGAACGGGCGCCACAGCACGGGGATGCCCGCGTCTTTCAGTTGGCGAAGATAGGGCACGACCGCAGCCATGCGCTGGCGCCAGGTGTTGTTGAGCGCGGTTCCGCCGGTGACAATTTGGTTGAACTGGTCGTTGCTGATGCGGGTGTTGACTCCACCACTGAACTCGCATGTGGCTCCGACTGTGGGGGAGCATGCGTGCCACGTCAGTGCGACGAGTGATCCGTTGGCCCACTCGGTCTTGGCTTGGTCGATGACACGCTGCCGATTTGCGACGTCATCGCCGCGGAACATCATGTCTCCGCCCCAGAGGCCGGGGGTCTGGCCGGTGATGTCACGCACTTGCTGGGTGTACTGACCAGGGCTGTTCGCGGGTTCTTTATTGTGCTGACCGGACACGATGCTGGTCCCCGTGATCGAGTTCAGGTAATTGATGACCGTAGATTTCGCGGTCGCGCCGAAGGCGTGGGCGGTCGAGGGCGCGATCGCACTTCCAAGCAGCAGGGCGCCGAGCACGGCGGTGCCGATAGCGGCTTTCGCGAACCGTTGTCGTGTCAACATCATTGTTGTCCTTCCGGTTGTCGCCCGCATTCCGCGGGCACGGGTCAGGCCACGTGGGGCCTGGGGTCCAGCCAGGTTGTCGCGTCGAGGGCGACGTCATCGACTGCGCTCCACACTCCTTCCGAAATCGAGATGCTCGCCAGCTCTTCGGTAGCGGCGAGGTCTGCCAGGGTCCGCATCCCCACAACCGTGGAGTGGATACGGGCGTCTCGAAGCGAGAACTGGAGTGCAAGCGCTGCGAGGGGCACACCGGCTTCTCGCGCGATCGTGCCGAAGGTTTCGGCTGCCGCGATCGTCGCCGGGCTCGCTTCGCCGCATGCGTACCGGGTGGTTCGGAGCGGAAAGGACGTGAGAATGCCGCCGCCGTAGGGAGCAGCGTTGAACACGCCGACTCCACGCTCCATCGCCAGGGTGAGCAGCTCATCGGCTGATCGGTCGAGCAACGTGAACCGATTGTGGGTCATCAACGCGCTGAACTCGTCGAGGCGGAGGAACTTGGAAAGCAAACCCGACGGTCCGCCGGAGATACCGAGGCGTTCTATGAGTCCGTCATCGCGCGCCGCAACCAAAGCCGCTAGCGGGCCGCGCGGCGATGTGGCGCGCGCCCACGAAACATTCTCCGGGTCGTGGAGAAAGAGCAGAGGGAATCTGTCGATTCCAAGGCGGGCGAGGCTCTCTTCCAACGACCGAATCATGCGCTCCCCCGTGAACTCTCCCGTTCGCATGTCACGGTCGGCCTTCGTGGTGAGGACGAATCCTTCGGGGAGGCCGCCAAGCGAGTCGACTGCCACTCCGATTCGTCGTTCGCTTTGACCGACGCCGTAGTTGTTCGATGTGTCGAGGGCGTTGAGTACGGGGTGCGTCAGCACTGCCTGCGCGAGCTGGAGGTTGTCTTCCGCGTTCGAAGTCGGGCCCTCGTCGTGCGATTTCCACGCAGCGGCACCGACCGTGACCGAGCTGATTTCCAGTCCCGTCAGGCCGACTTGTGTCCGCCGAATCAAAGTCATCGTTCGCCCACGCTCCAGGATGCGGCTTGACGGAGGAGGCAGCGAACAGCTTCGGCTTCGTATGCCCGCTCGTCGTGGCCGAGACCGAGGTAGACCGAACGCGCGCCTCCGTCTACCGCCCAGATCATCGGGTGCTCGGTTCCATCGTGGACGTGTGAGCCGAGGATCGTGATGCCGGGGCGGGTCTCGAGGTAGCTGTAGCGCTCATCGAAGGTCGACAGTTGCGCTATCCCGGCAGTCACAGGGTGGGAACGGTCATGAACGGCGATCTCTGCTGCGCCGATCTCCGGATGCATGGACAGTCCCGGAACCCAGCGTCCCCCGATGATGTCCGGCCACTCGTCAACGTGAGACAGAGTGGACGCGGCGGCATGCAGCGCGAGCACTCCGCCGCCTCGTTGTCGGAACTCGAGGAGCCCCCGCCGCGCGGCCGGCACAGCCGGTGACGGCCCTTCGCCCGCGCGTGACGGGTTTCCTGCGTTGACAACAAGAATGTCGATCCCGGCGAGGTCGGCGAGTGACTCTTCGATATCGGTCGCGATAGTGACGGCGTGACCCTCGTTGCGGAGGATCGAAGCCACGATCGCCGATGTCGCCGCGAAAGGATGCCACGGATCTGCGTAACGATCATGGCCCGAAAGGATCAGGACGCGGCTCACGAAGCGCGTTCCCCTGCGTGAAAACGAGGGAGGTCCGCTGCACCGATACTCGTTTGGTAGAACGCCGAGATCACCTCGGGGGTGTTGTAGCGCCAGGTACGAATTCCCCACGGCATCGCGAGCGCCCACGCATGCTGGGTAGCGAGTTCGTCAGCTGTCGGAAAGATGAAGGTCTCGCCGATGATGACCGGCTTCTTGTCCAGCTCAGCAATCCGATGCGCGTGGTCGTGACGACGGCTCGAGTATCCCTCGTCATCGTAGAAGTCGACGGAAAGGACGTCGTATTTGTCGCTTCCCGGACTGAACGATGACCAATCATCTGCGTCGTACGGGTCCAGACCGCCGGAGAAGTTCCTATAGCGGGCGAACTTGTCGTCGCCGCCCTCGAACCCGTAGTCGTCTGGCAGATCTTGCACGTTCCAGACCCAGATCGCGTTGGTGAGGTTCCACTCGTCCCGCAGGTACGCGCGGAACATCCGGAAGAGGGCGGCGGTTCCGTTCCGCCCGGGTCGGCCGCCCCACCAGAAGACGTGTTGGTTCATCTCGTGGAACGGGCGCAGCATGACCGTGACACCGGCATTCTGCAGCTGGATGAGGAACCGTGCGTATTCGTCCATCCGGAGACGCCAGTTGGCGTTCAGGTTCGAGCCTTCGGTGAGGAGGTCATCCCACTGCTGGTTCGACAGGTAGCTATACACGCGGTTCGGCCCGGGAAGGGTCTGTTCCGCGGCGTCCGTTCCCCACCCACCTTCGACTTCCTCCTCGACGGTGAATTGCGGAGGCGACACATGGAACATGATCTGCACGAGCACTCCGGTGTTCCACTGCCGGATGACCTCGTCGATCATGTTCTGTCGGTGCGGAACCGTCTCGCCGGTGAGGAAATCTGCGCTGTACAACGCCGGGTAGACGCCGGTTTCGCGTGCGATTCGACGATGAAGCGCGTCGCATTCTGCGGCGTGCTCGTACGGCAAGTCGTGGTGCATGGCCGAGAGGATCTGGCCTTTCCTGCCGGTCGCGAGATAGTCGAGGATGTCTTGCGATTCGGGGAGAGACTGCACATTGATGCGCATGTCAGCCAGGTTCTCAACGACGCCCTCGGTGTCGAAGGCGATGACGGCGACGTGGGAGATCGTGACCTCGCCTGTTGACTGGAAGTCGCTTTTCGCAGAGAACCTGCCCGAGCTACTGCGCAGGATCTGCTCGGAGTCGGACCGGAATCTCACCAGCACGACGGGGCGTCCCAGCACGCGGCGGAGAGTCGCGACGAGGTTGCCGGCGCCGCCCGAGTCGATAACGGAGGGCACCAGGGGGTGAGCGTCTTCAGAAGAGAATGACAAGGGTCCTCGCTTCGCTCCGGGAGGCGCTCGTGGTTCCGCTTCCTCCGTACTCGACCGTGACGGCGTAGATGCCGCGCGACAGCTTCGGGAGAGTCACGTTCGCTCTTCCTGAGCCGTCGACTTTCGCAGTGACCGACTTGCCTCCGACTGTGACCGTGACGCTGCGGTCCTCGGTCGGCGCGGAGGTCGTCAGGTGCACCGTCGCTTTCACCTTCAGGAAGGAAAGAGCGAGTGGCGTGGACAACTTGAGCGTCAGCGACGACGTGTAGCGGACGGTCACGGCGTCGCTGGTCGCTGAGCCGGCGCCTGTCGGGTTGGTGGCGGTGACGATGACATTCAACGCCTTGCCCTGGTCGGCGGCGGTGATGAGGTACCGCGCGGTCGTTGCCTGCGCGATGTCCTTGCCGTCTCGCTGCCACTGATAGGTGAATGTCGCGCCCGCGTCGTCCCATTCGCCGCTGGTGGCTGCCAGTGTTTGCCCGACTTGGGATGTCCCTGTGATCGTCGGCAGAGCGACGTTCTCTGGGGCCTGCGGACCGGCCTCCGTCAACGACGTGCGGACGTCGTCGATGAGGAGCTCGCCAGCTCCGGTGCCACCGCGGTAGAACGCGTACTGGGTGACGGCGGTGAGATCCAGATCTCCCTCGCCGGCCCACGCCGGCGGCGCGAACGCGTCGAAGTCGACACTGTATGTCTGCCACCCGTCAGCTGTGACGGGAATTGCCGTCTCCCAATACGCACCACGTGCGACGAACTGGACGGTGAGAGTCTGTCCGGTGGTGGCCTTCGCCTCGAACTCGATCCCGCGATACCCCCACCATGACTGTGCGGTGCCGAGTGTGCGGACGACGCCCGCATATCCCGGCCCGGTGAGGTTGTACGCGAACATTGCTGCTACCGACCCTGTTTCCGGATTCGAGCTGCGTGTGACCGTGACGGGTCCGCCTCCCGTGTTGCGGGAATAGGCGGAGGCGAGCGCGGCGTCGTCTGCGTAGCCTTCGAAGTCGTCGATGACGCTTATTTCGGTCGGCAAGCTCGCTGTACTGAACGAAGCCACCTCCGGAGTGCTGGCCGTTTCGCCGTAACCGTTGACGGCGGTCACTTGCCAGAAATAGGTGGTCCCGGCCGCCAGGTCCGCGTTGACGGTATAGCTGGGCGTTGTGACTGCGCTGGCTTGTTCGACCACATCTGTCAGCGCAGCATCCTTCGCGAGAACGACACGATAGAAGGCGGCGTCGGATGCACTGGTCCATGCGAGCGTGGGTGATGCCGTGATCCCTTCCGCACCGTTCGCAGGGGTGGCGATGGCGAAGTCTCCAGGCTTGCCGGTCTGAGCAGCGTTGGGTGAGAAAAGTGTGAGTTGCCCGATTTGTGGGGTCCACGGTTGGCCCTGAGCGCCATCCCAGGACACCTTGATGTAGTTGGTGTCCTTCAGGCCCCGCAGGGTGTAGTCGAACTTCTTCCAGTTCCCCGCGCCTCCGCTGATCTCCGGTGTCAAGGCGTTCCAGTCCGTGCCATTGGTCGATCCAGCAACGGTGAGCGGGATGACCGTTTGATCGGGCCAATACCAGGCGGCGAGGTCCACTCCGCTGATGTCGTCGAACTGCCAGGTGAGGCTGGCGGAGTCGGCGCTATCTCTCTTCACGCGTCCTGCGTCACCCCCGAATTGCGAAGGGTTGCCGGTATCGATCGATAGGGCACCGCTGTGCGCGGCCGTGAGCGAGAGGTCATTCAGGGGGTCGACGAGTGCCGCTCGGTCAGCTGCTCCCGTGATCGTCGCCCGCGCGAGTGCGACTCCGGCATCTCCCGGGAAGGACAATCGAACCTGATCGCCGACGAGGTCCCTGACCCGCACGCTCGTCCGGCCGGAGACTGACTCGATGTCAGCTGTGGCGGCGGCCCACGTTGTTCCGTCAGCGCTCGACGAGATGTGAAGGTCGGCCCCGTTCCCCGAGGCCAGCACGAAGGTTGCGGACTCCGCGCCCGCAAGTCTCCAGGTCAGGGAAGCGGTCGCGGCAGTTGCGACGGCGCGCGAGCCCTCTGGGCTCGCGGCGATGCGGACTCCGCTGTTTTCGTCGGTAAGGAGCAGGCTTTCGAGAGGATCAACGATGACCGCCGACCCGGTGGGTACAGCGACGACGTCGGAGATCGAGGTCACGCCGCCGCCCTTCGACGCGGTGACACGGTATTTGGTATCGCCGGAAGGCTGCGGATCGAGAACGGGTGACGCTTCGGCGGGCGCTTCAGCAACGGTGCTCCATGTCGTCCCGTCCGCAGAGCGTTCGATGAGATAGGACGTTGCTCCGGCCGAACCTCGCCAGGCGATGGAATTGATCCCGTTGCTCGTCGTCACCTGAGTGATCAGCGGTTCGGCGAGGCTCGCGGTTCCGGTGGTGTAGCCGAGCGCTTCGGAGTAGGCCTTGATCGCGTCGGTCTGTGCGCGCATCTTTTCGGTCGTTCCCGGGTAATGCAGAGTGAACCCGTCGTCGTGAGGGACGAAACAGCCGCGGTCGTTGTGGCCGAACAAGGACCACAGCATCATCCCGGTGACGTCGTTGTTGGAGACGAGTGGGTTCAAGAGTTCTGATGATGCCGAATTGGATCCGTACTCGCCGGCGATGTAGACCTTCCCGGCGTTCGTGATGGTCTCGGCGTCCGCGGCGACTTTGGCTGCTGTGGGCGGGTAGTAGTGGACGTCGACGATGTCGATTTCTGGAGCTGTCAGGGTGTCGGGGTCGATGTCGAATCGCCGGCCTGCGGCGACGAGTTGCTGGGGGGCGCGTTGTTTGATGAAGGAGGCCTGGTCGGAGATCCAGTCTGCGGGCATCCCTTCGAGCTCGTTGCCGAGCTCCCACGCGAGAACCGTCGGGTCATCGACGTAGCGAACATTGGTGAGTGCGTTGGTACGGGTCAGGATGTGATCGACGTAGTCGTCGAACGCTGCTCGGGCTTTCGGATCCGTATAGAAGTCCGCCGACTCCAACCCGAGAGGGGTCGTGAAGTCGCGATGTCCTCCGTGGTAGTAGGACCACTCGTCCGTCAGCGGCAGGATGAAGCGAAGACCAATCGAACCGGCATAGGCGATTGCGTAATCGATGGTGGCGAACGCGTCGTCGTTGTACTCACCGATGGCGGGCATGATCGCCAGAGGATTCTCATTGTTCTGGCCCGTGGACGTCATCATGTGCGAACGGATGACACTGACTCCGAGCTCCTTTGCCGTGTCGAGTGCGTTCTTGATGCGAAAGAAGGTCGGGTAGTCGACCCCGCCGACGTTTTCGTCCAACCCCAGCCAGTACAGATTTGCGCCGTTGAATCGGAATGGTTCGGCTCCCAGCGCGAGCTGGGTTCCGTCGCGGGTGATGAATTCGGTGTTCACGTTCTTCCAAGCGGAGTCGGTGGTGGGTTGCTCCGCACTAGCGGGCGTGCCGCCCAGAAGGCCAGCGGCAAGCACCCCCACAACTGCGATGGCGGTGAAGATCGGACGGGGTCGTGTCTTGCGCATGGCTCGTCTCCTTCGACGGTCGGCGTGTAGAGCGTCTAAACGGTCGGCGTGAGAGTGCGGGTTGCGGCGAGATGAAGCGCGCCGTGAACGCCGGCAAGATCGCCCAATTCCGGGGCCTGAATGTAGTTCGCTGCGCTGGAGGGGTGGCTGACTCCCAGCGCTCCACCAATTTCGCGGTGGGTAGCGTGGCGCGTGGCCTCGAGCATTCCGGGGATTTTCAGGACGCCTCCCCCGAGGACAACTCGCTGTGGAACGAGCGCGTACGAGACGGTGGCGAGCAGTTGGCCGAGGTAATAAGCCTCGAGGTCGACTGCTTGTGCACGTGCGGACCCGAGGCCCCGAGTGGGCTTGCCCCATCGTTTCGCCATGGCGGGGCCCGAGGCGAGCCCTTCGATGCAGGCGCCGTGGAAGGGGCAGGCGCCGTCGAAATCATCGTCGGGGTGGCGTCGGACGGAAATGTGACCCATCTCCGGGTGCGTTGAGACCGACGCGGGATGCCCGTCGACGACGACACCGACGCCCACACCCGTCCCGACCGTCACGTACGCGACGGAATCGACTCCACGGGCCGCGCCGTAGGCATATTCTCCGATGCCAGCGCCGGTCACATCCGACACGAGGATCATTTCTCGGTTCTCGCCGATCAGGGGCCGAAGCGCGGTGCCGCTCCAGCCCGGCTTCGTCGTGGCCGTGATGGTTTCGAAGGTATGCGAACGGCGATCCAAATCCAGCGGGCCGAAGGACGCGAACCCCACGACCAGTCGCTCCTCGCCGTCCCAACGGTCTAGGAACGCCCTCATCTTCGTGCCGACATCAGCCGGAGTCGTTGTAGGCATCTCGAGCACATCAACGAGCACGTGGGGATTGTCAACTTCGGCGACGGCGCAAATGACCTTCGTGCCGCCGGTCTCGATTCCGGCGATCATTGGACGCCCGCGCCGGAGTCGTTCGCTGCACGCACGATCGACCCTCCGACCTGCAACGCAGTCGAATCGAACGGCGGCACGAGACCACCGGTGCGGTGAGAGATTTTGAACGTGTGCTGTTCGCCAGGGAGCAAAGTGATGAGCTGGCTGTCGCTCAGCAGCGCGGTGCCTGGCAGCCCGAGAGCGTCGGCAAGGCGATCGGTGAAAAGGCAAAGATCAATCAGTGTCGTGTTGGCGCTGACGACGACGTCGGATCCATCAACGCTGACGTCCCAATCTGCAACGACGTGGCTCTGACGCCGGTCCGGCGCGTAGGCCCACGTCGAACGAATGCGGTCGGTATCGGCGACGAGGATCTCGCCGTACCGGTCGCTCGGCGTTGCGATCGAAGAGTCGAGGATCGCGCGGGAAGTGCCGTCGACTCCTACGGCCAGCTCGATATCTGCGCGAGCGAGCTCCGTCCCATCGAGCGTGACCCGGCGAACGCGAACGCGAGGCTGCCACGCGTCCAGGGAATCGTTGACCGCGATCAGTTCGAGACCCTGGTCGCCGGTAGGGTCCTGTGTGCCGCCAGGGCGGACTGGTTGAATGGTCAACAGCCGTGGAGCGAACGAACGCCGAAGAGCAAACCAGATCGGCTTTTCAATGCCGTCGCCGTCGACTGCCGACCAGCTCAACACGGGCCAGCAATCGTTGAGTTGCCAGACGATAACTCCCGCACCTCGGTCACGGCTTCTCAGCCACTCGGTGCCGATCTGTTCGGCGCGAGCCTGAACCAACTGCGTACGGAAGAGCCAGTCTTCTTCGGTAGCCGGGGTGGAGAAGTACGGCTGGATGCCGCGAGCGAGCTTGTGCATTCCTTCCGACGCGCGCATGTGGTGAGCGACTTCGGGGTTGGTCGGAAGCAACTTGCCCTCCGTGATCACTTTCCGAAGTGTCGTCGCGGCGGGGGGCGCGCACCAGCCCATCTCGGAGACGAACGCGGGCTCTTTCTCTCGGTAGCTGATGTAGTCGCGGTTGTTCCAGGTGTCCCACAGGTGCGTGGGTCCCGAGCGGTGGTCGTTCGCGAGGGCACCCGGAAGGGTAGACCACGGGCTGTTCGGGATGTACGGACGCGTCGGGTCGAGATCGGCGAGGACCGAAGGAAGCAGCTCCGTGTAAAAGCCATTCCCCCACGTGCGGTCGGTGCCGAGGGTGTCGTCCCAGCTCCACTCCTGGCTCCCCCACACGCATTCGTTGCCGCCGCACCAGATGGCAACAGAGGCGTGGCTGGAGAGGCGAGCGACCGCTTGTTCCGCTTCGGCGCGGATGAGGTCTGCCATCCCCCCGGTCTCGTCGTAGCCCGCGCACGCGAAGAGGAAGTCGTGCCAAACGAGCAGACCGCGGCGGTCGCATCCGTCGAGGAACTCTTCGGTGGCGAAGTAGCCACCACCCCAAATTCGGAGGAGGTTGGCGTTGCCGTCTACGGCTTGGTCAAGGCGTTCGTCCAGCCGCTCAGAGGTGACCTCCGCGATGAACGGGTCTTCCGGGATCCAGTTATAGCCGCGGATTCTGATCCGACGGCCGTTGACCGAAATGGCCCAGCGCTCGCCGATTTCATCGGGGGTGACGACAACGTCCACGGACCGAATGCCGATGGCCTTGGTCCACGAGTCCAAGGGCGTCCCGTCCGCTGCGACAAGCTCGACGGTCAGGTCGTATAGCGGCTGATCCCCGTACCCAGTCGGCCACCACAGGTCCGGCGCGTCGACGTCGAGGTCGATGCGTGTGTCCGCTCCGTCGTCGACACTCGACTGCTGCCTGTCGACGATTGCGCCCTCGGGAGACCGCAACGTGGCGATGGCGATGGAGTCGATGCCCGCGACCAGTTCGGCGCGCACCAATGTCTGCACGGTGGCGTGCCGATGCCCTGCAGCGAGCGAGACCAAAGGCCGGACATGTTCGATTCGCGCTGTCCAGTTCTCGATGGCGATCGGTTGCCAGATTCCCGCCGTGACGTAGTGCGGGCCCCAGTCCCACCCGAAGTTGCAGGCGCTCTTGCGGATGTAGGGGTAGGGCTCGTCGTACGGCGTCGGCAAGGGGCCGTAGGCACGCTCGCGTTCGAGGGCAGCCGCCCACGCGGAGTCGAAGACCACTTCGAGGTGATTGGTCCCCTCGATCACGTGCTCGCTCACGTCCCAGCGATATCCGATGTGCTGGTCGGCCGTACGCGCAATGCTCTGCCCGTTCAGGAACACTTCGGCGACGGTATCGAGGCCGTCCGCGACGAGCTCAGTAGTCCCCGCCTGGAGCGTCCATTCGAACGTGCGCGAGTAGCTCCACCGAGAGTGTCCGATCCAGGCTTGCTCGAGCTCACCGAAACCCACATCAGGGTTGGAGAGTTCACCGGCCCGCATCAGGTCTGTGTGGACTTGACCGGGGACGCTGGCAGCGATGGCGCGATCGCGCAATCCTGCCGGGGCTGTGTTGGGTGCATCGAGCAGACGAAGATCGTAGTTTCCCCCCAGGTCTGTGCGGCGGAGGGTGAACGCGGGCGCGGAAGCACGCTCGATAACGGTCATGGTGTGGCTCCTGATGATCTCGCTGCTACCCGCGCTCGTAGCGCTGCGGCGTTGCAGGTGCACGCGGTCGTGCGGGAGACGTGTTGTCTCGGATCAGGATGCCTACCGAAGTCGACGCTGTCAAGCCATTACATGATTAATTTATTAATTGCTGACGGCGGCGCTGTGCTTTCGCGCTGGACGACGACAGCGTGCGCTGCGCGAGTGACGAGTGGCGGATCGCCGGCCATTGCCCGAAGGATTCCGGTCGCCGCAAGTTCGCCGACGCGTTGCACATCGTGGCTCACCGCGGAGAGAGACGGGGTGGCCAGCTGGCAGAGCGCGGAGTCATCCCAAGCGAGAAGCGAAAGGGACTCGGGAACAGGCACCTCACGTTCGCGCGCCGCGCGGATCCCTCCGAGCGCGAGCAGATCATTGTCGAAGATCACAGCGGTCGCGCGATCGTCTTCATCGAGAAGCCGTCGAGTTGCTTCGTACCCGGCACGCTCGGTGTAGTCGCTTTCGATACGAGCGAACAAGATCTCCTTCGATTTCGCCGCCTGATCCAGGCTCGCATTTCGGATCAAGGTGTGCGCCATCGAGAGCGGACCCGACACGTGAGCAATGCGCGTGTGGCCGAGGTCACCCAAGAACGCAACGGCATCAGCCATCGCGAGGTCATCTTCGGTCCACACAGTCTCGAGGCCACCACCAGAGCTGGGGTCGCTGATGGCCACCGCCGGGAGATTCAGCTCTTGGACGAGGGAGATGCGTGGATCATCCGGGGAGAGGTCGACGAGCAGCACACCCGCGACGTGGCCATCCTGGGCCCATCGCCGGTAGCACGCCATTTCCTCGTCGCGGGTGGGGAGCACATGCAGGAGGACCGAGCGATTGAGCGGGCGGAGAACGCGCTCGGCTCCCGCTACCAGCTCATGGAAGTACGGCTCATCTCCGAGGATCTGCGCCGGACGGGCGAGCACCAACCCGATCGGACGCGGCTCGGCAGAAGAACGGTTTGCCATGAGTCCCCCTCAACCGAGCCCCACGACGGATTCTCGGGATCTCAACTAATCTACTTCCAGCGCACCGCCTCAGGCGGGCGACTGAGATTTGGAGACTACCCGTGGCGCGACGAGAGACTTCGGTCGGCCCAGGAAGCCGAGCCCTGGTAGTCGATCTCATCCGCTCCGCCGGCGCCATCAGTCGCGTTGAGCTCACTCAGGCAACCGGACTCACTCAACCGTCCATCTCTAACATCGTCCGCAAACTGCTCAATGACGGCGTGGTCAGGGAGACCGGCGGCACGGTCGCAACGGGCGGCAAACCACGCACGCTTCTGACGATCAACGCCCGAGCGGCTTTCGGCATCGGGATACAGCTTGGCCCTGACAACGCTGTCTGCGTCGCGGCAGACACGACGGGAGGAGTCTTCGGACGGCAACGCTTCGACGGCGCGGGGACCGATGCCCCCGAGGTCGTCGTCGAACGCCTCGCTCGGGACTACGAGGCATTCCTCAGTGGACTGGGAATCGACGAGACGGGGGTGGCCGGCGTGGCGATCGTGGCCCCCGGACCCATCGACGTGCCCCGAGGACTCGTGATCGGCCCACCCTCGATGCAAACCTGGCTTGACTTCCCATTGCGCGACCGATTCGCGAGCCTGGTCACGGCTCCGGTTCTGGTCGACAACGACGCAGCGGCATCCGCCCTGGGTGAGTTTTGGAGTCGACAGGTCTCGCGCGAGTCAACATACGCCGGCGTCTATATGGGCACGGGCATCGGCGCCGGGATCGTGATCGACGGCGCGCTGTACCGCGGGGCGAGCTCGAACGCCGCGGAAATCGGACACATCTCGATCGATCCGTGGGGCATCGACTGCTTTTGCGGCAACCGCGGCTGCGTCGAACGCTACGCGTCGCCGCCCGAAGTGGTCGCCATCGCACGTCAAGACCCGTCACTCGTTGCGGAACTCGGACTCGACGGAGACGACGAGCGCGCGTTCGACGCGATCGCGCGCGCGGCCATCCAGAATCATCCACGCGCCCTCGAACTGATCGAGATCTCCGCCTCGCAACTGGCGGCCGCGGTCTTGACCTTCGCCAACCTCACCGACCTCGACCAGATCACACTGGCCGGTTGGGGATTCGCGATCGCAGGATCGATCTATGCGCGCGCCATCAGAGACGAGCTGGACAACCGCGGTTTTTCACGGCGCGCTCACGCGATCAGCGTCGCACTCTCCAGCAATCCGCGGGATGCTCCCGCGGTGGGTGCAGCCGCCTTGATCCTCCAAGGATCGCTGGCACCCGGGCACGGCCCCCGCGTCTCGCGGTAGCCCGAAGCTGGCTACCGCGAGACGGGCCATATTGCCGGATTTCGTTTTAATAAATTAGTAATCTAAGTCTTGACAAGGTGTCCGGAAGCCTTCACTCTTGTCACTGCGGATCGAACGATCCTGGCACCCGTCGAAGACGACTGAGGAGTAGTCCCCACCATGGCAAAGAAGCATCTGATGACAGCCGGCGCAGCCACCGCGCTGGCGGCGGTCCTGTTGGCGGGCTGTGCGCCCGCCGCTGACACCGGTAGCAGTGACGGCGAGATCAACGGCGAGATCACAGTTCTCACCAACCGCACCGACCTTGTCGACACCGTACTTCCCGAGTACGCCGCGGCCTTCCAGAAGAAGTACCCCGGAACCTCCGTGAAGTTCGAAGGCATCACCAATTACGACGGCGACGTCACCACGCGACTAGGAGCCGGGGAGTGCGCGGATGTCCTCGCGTTGCCGAATGGGCTGGTTGCAAAGCAGTACCCCGAGCTATTCGAGTCCCTCGGAAGCACCGACGAGCTCGCAGAGAAGTGGCAATTCGTGTCGGAAACCACCTTCGACGGTGACTCTTACGCGCTCTCGCTCGGAGGCGTGGCGTCGGGCATGGTGGTGAACACCGCCGTCTGGGAAGCCGCCGGGATCACAGATCCGCCGAAGACGCCGGAAGAGTTCCTCGATGGTCTGGCCGCGATCAAGGCTGCGACCGATGCGGTGCCGTACTACACGAACTACAAGGACGGTTGGCCCGTTACGTTCTTCGACAACGAGCGCGCGATCCTGAACGACACGGCTATCCAGGAAGAGCTTCCTGAGCAGACCACGCTGTGGGATGAGGGTCAGTACCACTACATCGCCGACAAGTTGCTGTTCGACATCGTCCACGACGGGTACAGCGAAGAGGACCCGCTCACCACCAACTGGGAGCAGTCCAAGCCTGACCTGGCCAGCGGCAAGATCGGCGCCATGCTTCTCGGCTCGTGGGCAGTGCCGCAGATGAAGGACGCCGCCGTCGAGGTCGGCGCCAACCCGGATGACATCGCCTTCTGGCCGTTCCCCTACCAGACCGACGGCGCCTTCCACTCGAAGATCGCCGGTGACCGAAACAGCGCTGTCTGCAAGTCCTCGGAGAACAAGGCCACGGCTCGGGCATGGCTCGAATGGTTCGCCGGCGAGTCTGGCTACGCACAGGATCAGGGCGCGATCTCACCGCTGAAGGGCAGCGAACTCCCCCAGCTTCTGCAGGACTTCGCCGCCACAGGCGTCGAGCTGGTCGAACTGGCACCGGCTGTCAAAAACGCGGGTAAGGAAGCAGAGATCTTCCGCACTGCCGAGATCGACGGCACCATCTACCGACAGCAGCTCATTGATGTGGCACGCGGCGCAGCCGGCGGCGACATGGAATCTGCGTTCGCTGATCTGAACAGCCGCTGGGCCGCAGCCCAGGCGGAGGTCATGGGCTGAGTTAGCCCTCCGCCCCACCCGACCGCACAACAGCGAACAATGCACTCCGCGGTGCGCCACTGAATGGACAAGACATGAGTACGACAAGATCCCAACCATTCGGTGGCGCGCCCGACGCGGTGCTCCGCACGGCGGAGCACCGCCCTGGCGACCGCACACCGTCTCGACGCCGCGGGCGACTTCGCTCCACACACCCGCTGACCCCCTGGCTCTACTCCGGCGTCGCGCTGATCCTGCTGCTCACGTTCACTTACCTCCCCGCGGTGAACATGATCGGCTACAGCTTCACCGATTGGGACGGCGTCAGTCGCGGCCGCGAGTTCCTCTGGTTCGACAACTACGTCAAGATCTTCACCGACCCGAAGTACTGGCAAGTGTTCGCCGTGAGCCTGTACTACTTCGTCGGCTCGTTCCTTCAGATCGCCATCGCGCTCTACTTCGCCACGGTCCTCTCTTTCAGCACCCGATTCCAGAACTTCTTCAAAGGCGTCCTGTTCTTTCCTTACTTGCTGAACGGCGTCGCGGTCAGCTTCGTCTTCCTCTACCTCTTCCAGCCCGGCGGCACTCTCGACACCGTCCTCGCCCTCTTCGGAGTCCAGGATTCGCCCCACTGGCTCGGCGACCCGAACCTCGCAAACTTCTCCCTCGCCGGCACATCCGTCTGGCGGTTCACCGGACTCAGCTTCGTACTGTTCCTCGGGGCGATCCAGTCCATTCCCGGAGAGCTGTACGAAGCGGCCGGGATGGACGGTGCCAGTCGGTTCCAGCAATTCCGCTACATCATCGCGCCAGGCATCAAACGCATCATCAGCCTGTCGTTCATCCTGTCGATCGCCGGAAGCCTCTCGGTCTTCGAGATTCCGTTCATCATGACCGGCGGCGCCAACGGCACCAGCACGTTCGTGATTCAAACACTGCAGACGGCATTCAACTTCCAGCGCGTAGGACTCGCCTCGGCGATGGCCGTCGTTCTGCTGGTCATCGTGCTCGTCGTGACCTGGGTGCAACGACGCATCGTGCCCGACGAGGATGTGAACCTTTCGTGAAAAGATCCCTGGCCACCACCGGCAAATACACAACGCTGGTCATCGCGACGCTCATCGTCCTGGTCCCCCTGGTCGTCGTGCTGTTTGCGGCGTTCAAGGATCGGAAAGAGTACAGCTCTACCGGGCCTCTCAACCCTCCGACCGACTGGTTCAACTTCGAGAACTTCATCACCGCCTTCACCCGCGGGAACATGCTGCTGGGGTTCTGGAACACGGCGTTCATCCTTGTGTTCGCCGTGACAGGGACGATCGTCATCGGCACAATGGTCGCCTACGCGCTCGATCGGTTCACCTTCCGCGGCAAGAGGTTGGTGTTTGCGCTGTTCCTGATCGCGACCCTCATCCCGGGAGTCACAACGCAGGTCGCAACGTTCCAGATCGTCAAGACACTCGGGCTGGTCAACACACCCTGGTCGGCGATCATCCTGTACATGGGCACGGACATCATCTCGATCTACATCTTCGTCCAGTTCATGCAGTCGATCCCGAAGAGCCTCGACGAGGCAGCGCTCGTCGACGGCGCATCCAGATTCACCATCTACCGGAAGATCATCCTCCCGCTGCTCTCCCCCGCGATCGTGACCGTCATCATCATCAAAGGCATCGCGATCTACAACGAGTTCTACATCCCGTTCCTCTACATGCCCAGCAACGACCTCGCCGTCATCTCCACAGCTCTGTTCAAGTTCAAGGGTCCATTCGGGGCACAGTGGGAGGTCATCGCGGCGGGGACGATGATCGTCATCATCCCGACAATCGTGATCTTCCTCCTGCTCCAAAGGTGGATCTACAACGGCGTCACCGCAGGGGCAACGAAGTGACGCACGGACGCACGGCAAACATTCTCCTCCGCTAACGCGGGCCCGTCTGTGACCCACACACACGCCTTAGATCCGGCGCGCCTCCTCCGAAGCGGGTTGCGTCCAGCACGGGCCCGACTCGTCGTCGCCGCCGTCGCATTCGTCATCAAAGACAGTCCCCTCTGGGTCCTTCCTCTTGTGACTGCCTCGGTCATCGACACCCTGGTTGACGGGGGCGATCTTGCAGACCTGGTCCCGCCCGCGTCCCTAGCCGCAGCCACCATCGTCGCGAACGTGATCGCGAACGCTGCCTACGTCCGAGCGTTCTCGAAGGCGGTTCGTCAGTTCGGGGCGCGGCTCCGCGAAGCTCTTGCCTCCAGACTGCAGGAGCTCTCCATCGGCTACCACGTGCGGTCCAGCGCCGCCGTGGCGCAGACGAAGGTCGTGCGCGACGTCGAAAACATCGAGCTGATGCTGCAGCAGAGCTTCGGACCGGTCTTGAGCGCGATGACAGTCCTTGTCGGCGCCAGCGTGGCGACCGCGAGCCGCGTCCCACAGTTCCTCCCCGTCTTCGCCCTCGCTGTCCCCGTCGCCGCTGCGCTCATCACCTGGCTTCGGCGTCGCACAGCAGCACCCAACGAAGCCTTTCGCCACAGCGTGGAAGACATGTCGTCGAGCGTCGGCGAGATGTCATCGCTGCTTGCCGTGACGCGCGCACACGGGCTCGAAACCGTCTCCGTCCAGCGGGTTGTAGACACCTCAGAGCGAGTTCAGCGGGCTGGTATGTCCCTCGACCGACTCAACGGCCGCTTCGGGGCGATCTCCTGGAGCAGCTACCAGCTGCTCACGCTCGGCTGCCTATTCGGCGCGGCGGTGGTTTCAATCGTCGGTCTGGTGGACATCTCCGTCGGAGAGGTCGTTCTCCTCAGCACATACTTCTCTCTCCTCACCGGATCGATCAGTGGGGCCTTCCAGGTGGCGCCGATCATCACGAAGGGGCTGGAATCCCGGCGATCGATAGTCGACGTGCTCCAGGACCCGGATGTGGAACAAAATGCGGGAAAGCCCACCGTAGGCAGCGTGACCGGGCGGGTGGATTTCCGGAACGTCTCCTTCGGCTACGGGTCCGGCCCGGTGCTGCGTGGCATCGATCTTTCGGTGGGCGAAGGCCAGACCGTCGCGTTTGTGGGCCAGTCCGGATCTGGCAAATCCACACTGATCAATCTCGCTCTAGGCTTCCTTCGGCCCTCGACCGGACACGTCCTCCTCGACGGAACCGACATCAACACCCTCGATATGAGGACTGCACGCCAGTTCTTCTCCGTTGTGCCGCAGGAGTCAGTGCTCTTCCGCGGCACCGTCCGGGAGAATGTCGCCTACGGAATCGACGACGTCACCGACAAGATGGTCACGGACGCCCTCGTCAACGCGAACGCCGGCTTCGTCTTCGACTTGCCCCAGGGCTGGGACAGCCCGGTCGGCGATCGCGGTGCACAACTCTCGGGCGGCCAGCGCCAGCGTCTTGCGATCGCACGCGCACTGATCCGCGACCCACGCGTGCTCATTCTGGACGAGGCGACGGCCGCCCTCGATCCCGAATCCGAGGCAGAGGTTCGTGATGCTCTCCAGCGGCTTTCCGAACGCCGGACCACGCTCATCGTCGCTCACCGCCTCAGCACCGTACGTCAAGCGGATCGCATCGTGGTTCTCGACGATGGAACGATCGCTGAGTCCGGATCGCACGAGGAGCTGATCGACCTTCGTGGCGTCTATGCCCGACTGGTCTCCCAGCAATAGCCTTCAGATCTTCCTGAGGACGTCACCTGTGCGGGGTGGTGCGCCCTTGGGGCCGTCCTTCAGCGCATCTGCGTAATCACGCATCGACAACTCCTCCCCGCCGCGAGCGGCCGGGGCAAAGCGGTACCCCGAAGAGGCACAAGCACTCAGATTCGGAGCGGTCAATGACGAATCTGACCAGGAATTACTTGGCGGAGACGGAGAGATTTGAACTCTCGGTTCCCAAAAGGGAACTCCACCTTAGCAGGGTGGACCGGTGGCTTTGACTCCTCTCGCGCACGGGCAGCCTCTACCCGCGGAACTTGGCGAGTTCTGCCCCTGACCAGCAAGATTAGTGATCTCGACAACTCACTCCCTGCACACTCAATCCACTACCACCGCCGCCAAGACCGGTATCCACTACCGGCTCGGGGACCCCTGGGGCAACCTGAGGCTCCAGGAGTACTCGGTCCACGACCGCATTGGGGTTCACCCAACGGCTCGGATCTTGAGCGGAGCGCACGACTCATAATCGTGAGGTCGCGGGTTCAAGCCCCGCTCCCGCTACAGTCAACAGCCCCGCACCCGCGTAAGTTGGTGAAGATAAACGCCGGGTAACTGAGGCTCATAGCCCGACCATGTCAGAGCGGCACTGCGCATTGCAACGTCGCGGGTTGCTCGACTTCTACCTGCCGACGCTCGTTCGGTCGCGTCCGACGCCACCTACTCATGATTCTTGAGATCGCACCGATGGTGGGCGTAGGACGCTGAGGCAAGATGGATCGCTCGATAGCGTCGATCGGTTGCGTCTCGATCCCTACGTGCAGTTTCTGCTCTACCGGCCGAGTGCCATTCGAAACTACCCTGATTTCTTGAGAGGGTTCCGATGAGTGGCGACGTCGAAGCAACGGTAGGTGAGAGCAAGCGTGTTCCGACTGCACGTCAGCGTTATCTTGCTGCCAGCATCCGTGTCGACGCCGACAAGCAACTACGTCGCGCTACACCCGAATGGATCGTCCGGCTCGCCGCTGATGGGGAGAAGCGTTTCGGGTAGGAGGACCCACCTCGTGTTGCCTCATCTGCGACCGACGTCGCGTCACCGACACTAGGCCCGCCATCCCGAGACGCGGTCTGGATGCCGACTTATTGGTCTTCATGGCGGAGTAGATCGCCGGGTTGGCACTCAAGCGCTCGGCACATCGCGTCGAGGGTTGAGAAGCGGACTGCCTTCGCGCGTCCGTTCTTGAGCACCGCAACGTTTGCGGGGGTGATTCCGATCGCATCTGCGAATTTGCCGACGCTCATTCCGCGTTCGGCGAGCATGCGATCGATCGTGATTCGGATCGTCATCACACGACCTCATCGAGTTCGGCGCGCATACTGATGGCGCTTCGCAGGAGGGAGCGCAGCACGAGGGTGATGCAGGCGGCGGCGATGAGGGTGAGGCACCCCATTACCTGGACAAGTGTGAGGAACGCGCTTCCCGCGCGGCCATTGCTGATCACGAGAAATCCGGTGACGATCAGGACGACGGCGCAACCGATGGTGGCCACGATCACGTCAACCCAGAGGAGGGACGAGCGCTTGAGGACCGTCCCACGATAGATGCGCTGCACCAGCAGTGCGACCATCGCGAGGGAGGCTAAGCCAAGGACCGTGATAGCGATCAACACCGAGAGGAGCGCGCCGCGGAGATGTGCGTAGTCAGGAAGACTCGCGGCGACATTCGCAGAGAAGCCCGGAAGTAGCGCGATCGCGCCGAGTCCGATGAGGAACAGGGCACCCAGGAGTGTCTCAGTCGCAACAACGAGGGCGAATGGGGTTCGAGGGAGCTCTGAGTTCATATATCGATTATCGATTGATTACCATCGATTGTCAATCGATTTCTATCGACGTTCTAATCACTCACGAGTCGCCAGCGAACACGCCAGTGCGAGAGGTGGTCGACATCCTGGGTCGGGAGCCGTCACCGTTCCCCGATGTGACCGTAGCGGAGTCTGCCGCCTCTCGGGGGCAGGTCCAAAGAGTCTGGGATGCCGTGCGACCTTCGATTCTGGTGCATGGACACATGCACGTCGCTGGTCGAGGCCAGGCTGCAGACGGGCGCGGGGTCGTGAGTCTGGGAATAGACGGCGACCCCTCAAATGTCGTGCTGTTGGATTTGGCGTCCCTGGAAGTCGAGACGCCGGTCCTCCGGGGCATCCGTTGATCGGCTCAGGCGAACCATGCGCTTCGAAGGTCCGACGAAGCGGCCGAGTCATCTACCCGGCCGACTTGTACTTCGAACCACTAAGCGCGCCGAGGACCTGGGAGGCTGCGAACGTGACCTGCGGTGCACGTCCGAGAGTGGGCCCAGCAAGACGCGCTCGCCGATGCCCAGGTAACGCCCAAGGCGATCATGGCACCGCCGGCCGGCGAGCGGTGGCGAAGACGGTGAGCCGGGCGTGGAAACGCAGCACGGGATTGAGGTCAGGGTAGAGGTCTGCAACGAGCGCGCCGGCGCCTCCGGGAGATAGAGGTCGGCGCGGCCGGATCAATCCTTGTTCGCGACCGCCATGTCGTGACGTTGGAGCGCTCTTCTCACGCTCGACGCCCCCGTGCCGAGCACCTGCGCGATGGTGGTGATCGGCGTGCGGTCGTCACGCATACGGACCGCTTGTGCTACTCGTTCGGGTGTCATGACCGTCGGGCGGCCGCCCACACGCCCGTTTGCTCGTGCATGCTTGAGCCCACGAAGCGTGTTTTCGCGGATCGAATCGACGCGAAGCTGAGCGAAGACTGCGACGATCCCGAACAATGCGCGACCCATGGGCGTTGTCGTATCGATCTGCGGCTCCGTCAAGCTCACAATGTTCAGCCCGCGATCGTGAAGCTCTGCGATCGTCTGGATCGCCATTACCTCGCTGCCGGCGATGCGGTCGAGAGCGCGGACGACGAGCGTGTCGCCACCGCGAAGGTACTCAAGGCATCTCAGCCAGTCTGGCCGGTCGGCGATGCGCGATGACTCGCCGCGATCGACGAATACCTTGACGCACCCCGAGGCTCGGAGCATCTCCACCTGCGCATCCGCGTTCTGCTCGCGAGTCGATACTCGCGCGTAACCGATCTTGTCGCCACAGCTTGAGGATAAGGGAGGTCTCAGAAACGTCTCGGGATACGTTTCGGACGGTGAAGGTTTCGGCGAACAGTTTCGGCGGGCATTCGGTCGGCGTGTCGCATCCCTCGGCGGTGCGATCACTTTGTCACCGAAATCGATCGTTAGTGGCGAAGGTCGCTGGTCAGGGACCCGCAACGGAGAACGGGAGTTCTGGCGAGGATTCTGGCAAGCGTCGCAGGCACGGGAAATGTTTCCAATGTCCTGCAGATCAGCGAAGAGGATCCCGCGATTGACGCGCTGAGAGGAGGTGCGTCTTCGTGAACTGCGGCAACGCACTCGACCTTGGGCGGACCACCGCTCGGCCCAGTCTCACCGTTCGTATGCGATGCAGGCCATCACTGCTCCGCCGCGGAGCGCGCAACCAACTTCTCAAGCGGAGTTCGAGCCGGCGCCCCCTGTCAACCGTGGTGAAGCGGCAGGTGGGGATGATGGAGGGCGAATCGTCACAGTTTTGGAGCACTTCAGCGCTCCGCGCTACGGTCGGGGGGATGTGCAGACGCGGCGACAAGGCCGCGACCAAGCAACGGTGCCAAGTTCAAATTGGTGCCGCCATGGCTGTAACAACATATGGCTGAGCGGAAATAGGCAATTTAGGTGAATCACGTCGCCGGTAGGGAGCGCGCATGGAGGTGGAGGCCTTCGCCGACTTCTACCGCGGGCACTACCGGCTGATTCTCACGGTTGCTCAGCAGCGCTTGCGTGGATATTCGGACGCGGAAGACGTCACGGCAGAAGTGTTCCGGATTGCGTGGAAGTACGCCAACGACGGAAACGTGCTGTCGTTGCCCTGGCTATATCAGGTGTTGCGCAATGTGGTCGGCAACGAATATCGGCGACTAGGGCGAAGTGCGAAGTTTCTAGAGGCTGCAGGGCCAGTGTTGCTGACCGTCAGCGTGGATGGCTCGGACGTCGACGCGATGACGGTACGCATGGCACTCCTGAGGCTGTCTGCCGAAGACCGAGACGTCCTTTACATGGCCTACTGGGAGGACCTCACTGGACAGGAGATTGCTGGGATTCTCGGGTGCACAAACGTAGCAGTGCGCGTTCGTCTTTCGCGGGCGCGACGGAAGCTGAGAGCGCTTTTGGAAGAAGCAGAGTTCGAACGCGAGGAGGTCAAGGATGGATGAGATTGAGCACCGTATCAGAGCGGCCCGTCCGGCGAGCGGCCACCGCGACCTTCCAATTACGGATCGCGCGAAGCGCGAGCTTGCCGACCTGGTTCTTTACGAACGCGCCCCGCGTCGTCGACCTTCGCGCAGACGGCGGCTGCTCAGGACAATGGCGGCGGCCGGGTTGGCGACGGTAGCGGTAGTGGCCAGCAGTATCGCGGTCGCCTCATTCTGGTCCCCGACCTCAGTCCATGCTGCGACCCCGCCGTTGCTCTCGGTCGCCCCGCTTTCGGGTACAACCGAGAGCCTTCTATCTGCCTTGAGTGGCACCATCGACGAAGACGCGATAGGCGAGACAAACATGCTCATCGAGGTGGACGCGTGGACGCTGGCCACTGACGACGATGGCATCGCAACTTCAAACACCATCGCACCTGAGCACTACTCGATAACTCGGGGTGCGGACGGCACGTATGCCACCCGGGTCACGACGGGGCAAGCAGTCGATGCGTATGGAGCGCCGGTCGAGAACGCCATAGAGCCCGGAGCACTGGTCTGGGAGGAGGCTTGGGGACCCGGTGAGTACGCGTTCCTCTTCCCAGGGCCGCTTCCGACCAACGCGTCGGAGATCGGTGGTTTTTTGAGCCAGGCGATCGGTGCGAGCGAGCCAATCACGGCAGCGAAGGCAATTCAGGCAACTAACGACCTGCTCTTCGAGCAGCAATTGACTCCGCTGCAATGGACTGCGCTGATCCAGTATTTCGCGACCCTCCCAGACCTCGTCCCCGTTGGCGAGGCGAGAGACCGCCTCGGCCGAACAGGGATGGTCTTCTCAGCGAGGGACGCCGAGCGCGCGGGTTACCAAAGAAACCTCGTCGTTTCGCCTGAAACGGGACGAATTCTCGCGACCGAAACACTCTATTCCGGCGATGACCGAACCGACATCGCCTCCCCATCAGTTGTCAACTACTTCGTCTGGAACTAGGAGTCGTAATGAAGAAGACCGCGATTGTGATCGGAACTTGTGTGGTGCTCATGCTTTCGTGGATAAGCACGCCCGCCAACGCCAGTCAAGCGGGAAGCATGCAACAGCGTGTGGATGCGGTGCTAGAGGAGAATCCGGGAGGCGCACAGACCGCCTGGAACGAGGTCAGCTGGGGTGACGGCGATGTTGTGCTCACGCTAGCCCCGCTCGCTTCGGACAACGCCATTGTTAGCCTCACCGCCGTTGCGGGATGCACGAGCGGGCGCTTCTGCGTCTACAACCAAACCGGGTACCGGGGCGACAAGATCACCTACTCCACGTGTACGAGCAGTCACAGCGTTGCGGCTCTGGCAGGTGCTGTCCGCTCCATTGCCAACTCTCGAACGAGCGGGACGATCCGCGCGTATGCGGGGTCGACCCTGTTGGCGTCCGCTGCGGCTGGGGCCGGGACGAACGTCGCGGGGACGACAAGTTCGCTTTCCTGCACCTGAGACCGGGTTTTCCGCCAGATGAACTCCCGCGTCTGTCCGTAACATCCGCCCCGCTGCGGAAACAACTCGTATGAGGCCAGATGCTCCTCTGCGTTGTCAGGAGCGGTTTGCAATGTCGGGTGCTACAAGTAGCTCGCACACCGCGCAGAGAGCCGCAGCTGCTGGTGCCGATGCGTTACCAGGTCTCATCTGATGCGACGAAGGGAAGTCAAATGTCCAGATTCACGAAGCGTGTGGGGGCTGCCATCGCGGTGGGTGGTCTCGCGATCGGCTTGACGCTGGCAGGAGCCACTGCCGCCAACGCTGCCGGCCCGAACTACTGTCACTCCACCGAGTGGTGGAACCAGCTCGGCTATGACGGCTATGTGCAGGTGCAAGCGTCCTACAGCGACTCCGGGCGGCACGCGAAGACCGGATGGATGCGCTGGTACATCCCCAGCTATGCAGATAGCGGGCGGCTTTACACCCCCAGCACGACGAGCTCGAGCTCAACGCTGATCAAGTCCAAGTCGTCTTCCTTCCAGGACAGCCTCAACCCCTGGGAAGCCCAGACGCAGTTCAGCTGCGGGTACACGTGGTGGTGAGTTCCGATTGACCTGGTCGCGCGGGCGCGAAAGCGCCAATCTATGTCGGCTCGCGCCCGCGCGCATGGGTGAGCTCAGTTGAGGCATCTCAAGATTGCAGCGTCGATCACCGTAATGGGCGCGTTGCTCGGTGCGATGCTCGCGGTCCTGGCTGGGCACGTGATGCTTGCTTCTCGCGAATGGGGCGACTCGTTCTTCGGGCTTGGCGAGAACACGCTCAGTGTCTCAAGTTTCCCAGATCCAGCGGGTGAGCAGCCGGACGCGGGGCAGGCCGAGCGCGTGAATCAGCAACTTTACGCGGCCCTAGCAGGCACGGACGCTGTCGTCGTGTTCGATGGGGCCGGGGGTGATGGCCCGAGACTTGGGATATTCGACCCGGGTGGGTACTTCTCCGACATGAGCGTCGTGAGCGGCCGGCCTTTCAAAGCGGGGGACTTCGACCGCAGCACAACCGGCGCGGTGGTCAGCGCAACGTCCTACGTCGTCGGCCGCGAACAGTTGTACATACCCGACGGAGTTGATGTCATCGGATACTACGATCCCGACTCGTCGCCATTCGCCACGGAGTATCTCTACTCGCTCTTCGTGCAGGGAAGTATCGACGGTACTTACTACGTCAAGTCGGCGGATGCTTCGGTCGCGCGCTCTGTCGCGGCGGCGCTTTCCGATGGGGGCACGCGAATCGTGTCCATTCGGGAGATAGACACGACTGTCTGGGGGGCGCTTCAGGGAGATTCCCTGACTTACGCGTACTCAGCTGCGTTGTTGCTCGCCTGCGGCTCGATTGCTCTATTGGTCGGCAACTGGACCGTTCAGAACCAGAGTCGGATCGAGGTACATCTCATGTTCGGTGCGACGCCGCTCTCTTTCGCGCTCCGCATCCTTCCGATGATTACTGGGGTGGCTGCCGTCGGAGCAGGGATCGGTCTGGCGTCTGGTTTTGCTTTGGTCAGCGGATTGGACACTCTTGACACGGCGCCGGACCCGGTGCTCTTCTTGGCCCTCTTGGGAATCGAAACACTGGTCGTTTCGGCCATTTTTGTTTCGGTTATCGCATTGCACGGTCGCGCCAAGGTGATCAGATGATCCGATATCAGCTCGGAACCACGATCCGCGAGTTGGTCGCACTGCGAGCTCGGTCCGCGCTACTCATCGTGCTGGTGCTGATCGTAAACTTCAGCCTTCCGTACACATTGAACGATGTCATCCGCGGGATCGGCAACTTGCGAGCTGCCGCCGTTCTAGCTGGTGGCGACGTCACGTACTTCACAATCTTTTATGACGACTCAAAGCCACCGGTCGTCAATCAACGTGTTGACGATCTGCTGTCGTCCGTTCTAGACGGCCGCAGCAACGACTACTCGATCGTGAAGAACAACTTCTTCTACGACGGAACGACCACGGCGCCGCTTGTCGTGGCACTCGGGGGGTTCCAAGATGCTTACGGATTCTCTGTTCACGCTGAAGGCAACGCTGTTCTGCTTGGGTCGAAAGTCTCCGGCTACGACGTCGGGGACCGGCTCGCGTTCGGCGGTCTGAGCGCGGTAGTTGCCGGGACTTTCCCTGAGGGGGCTGCGTATTTAGACCCATGGATAGGACAAGAGTCACTGGACGAGCTCATCGTGCTGGTCAGCAGCTATGAAGACTTCTCCGCCGCCGTTCCGCCAGACGTCTGGCAACAGGAGGCGCTCGGTCGCGCTGTTCTCTTCGGAGCAACAGAGGCTCGAGTGACCGAATTCGTGGAGGCTGCTGCAAGCACCGGCGGCTTGGGACTCGTTCCTCAGGACTTGGAAGCGCGCGTCGCGCACGTTTATCAGGCTCAGCTCGAACGTAGCGAGATGTTTCTAATCTTCTTCGTGTGCCTCGTCGGGATTCTTGGCGTCACGGTGTTCTTAGCGCTCAATTCGCTGGTTGCGGGTAACCTGCGGCGCTACTCCATCGAGCGTCTCTATGGCGCCTCCACCGGGCATCTCACGTTCCGGGCGAGTCTCTTCGTGTTTCTCAGCTTCTCGCTTCCCACCCTTCTGATCTTCGGCAGCTTTTCACTCTTCACCGAGAACATTGCGGGCATCTTGGTGATCGTCGGGTGCATTGTGCTCGTGATTCAGGTGCTGCTTTCTTTCTACGCAGCAGCGGTGCTCAGCCGATCAAATATCGTCGATCAATTCCGCCGGGAGTAAAAGGTGATTGAACTCAAGAACGTCAGCAAGCACTTCCAGGTGGGTGATGCGAAGGTGCAGGCCGTTGATGACGTCTCCTTCACCGTCGCGAAGGGGCAGATCGCGGCAATCGTCGGACCATCGGGATGCGGGAAGACAACTCTGCTAAATCTGATCGGTCAGCTCATCCGGCCGACGAGCGGGACCATCGAGATCGGCGGTCAGCATGCAGACCTCAGACGTCAGCGGGATGCTGCGCGGTTCCGGAACGAGAATTTTGGGTACGTCGTTCAAGACTTTGCGTTGGTGGAATCTGACACGGTCTTTGACAATGTGCGAATCCCACTCGTCTACTCCCGAACGCGCCGGAAAGGTCAGCGCCGCGCGGTTGAGAACGCACTCAGCGCATTTGGTGTGGCCGACTATATCGACTACCCGGTGTCAAAACTGTCCGGGGGGCAACGGCAACGTGTCGCCCTGGCGCGCGCGGTAGTGAACGAGCCATCGATCATCTTGGCGGACGAGCCGACGGGCGCCCTTGACGAAGTGAACTCGAAACAGGTCTTCGCGTACCTGCAAGTGTGCGCCCGACAGGGGAGATCTGTCGTGATCGTGACGCATGACGCAGAGCTGGCCGCCCGTTCCGACGTTGTGTACCGCATTCGCGGTGGTCATCTCATTGCTTCGGAATCGCGGCACGACTTGCTACCGAACTACTGAAAGAAGGGCCGAGCAAATGGGTTTGATTCTGATCGTTGGCGTCCTGCTAGCGCTTGCGGGTTTGGTGGGCGTCATCGCGAATCTCGCAATTCCGGCGTGGCGACCGCGCGGTCCTCGTCGGTCAGCAGCGATAGCCAGATTGATCCTGTTCGTCCTGCTCGCGCTGCTCGGCGTGGTTGCCGCCGCAACAGTTTTGCTCACGCGGGTGTCCGTCAGCGGCTGACTCTGTGTAACGAACGCCCAACGCGCGGAAATAGCGCAGGTGAGCGGTCCCATTGGCCCGCTGGCGAACGAAGCTGCTCGCCATTGTCCGACGATGAAGGGGAATTCCGTGAAGCGAAAGAAAGTGCTTGCCATCTCAATTGCGCTTGGTTTGGTCTGGAGCGGAGGTGCAGCGACAGCGGCGTTCGCCGATGCATCGCAGAGCTATTTCCTATCCGGCAGTGAGCGTGTGAACGTCTCGTTCAAGTCCAGCAACAACGAACTGCGCGTTTACGACGCGGCTTCGGATGGATACGGTGGGCGTTCCTACTGGCGTACCTCGAGCGGTTCCACTGGCACGGCCGATAACAGCAACGGTTACAACACAAGCACGGTGCATGGGATCCCGGGGAGCACGGGGACCATCTACTTCAAAGCGTGTGCCAAGAACGGCGGAGTCGACGTCGGGTGCCGGACAACGGACGCCAGTTCCGCGTTGTGAGAGCGCCGGCACAGCTCAGCATGCGCCACGTACGACGCGACCCGCGGCCGCGTTTAGCGGCCGCGGGCGGCGTTGTTCTTCTCATGCTGCTCACCGCGGGATGCGCGACCTCCGACCTGAACGAGCCGGAATGGCACGTTCCAGCCATCGAGGACCCGCCTCGGTTCGTGGCGACAACTCCACTCCCGCTGGACGCGTATCGGCTGGCAGATGAAGATCTGGCGAGCATGCAATCAGCCCAAGCGCGACTGTTGGTCGAATGCGCCAGGGACTACGGAGTTGACGTGACGGTGTCGGGTGACTATCTGCGGCCATCGGGTGAGGCACGTCTGATGTGGGGCGGCCGCATTGGCACGATGGATGGTGAACATGCTGCCCAATGGGGTTACCACCCTTCTCCCGACGGCTCCTGGGCTCCCGTGGGTGGTTTGTACCTTCGTGACCCCATGAACTTGCAACCCGATCCGGCAGCGAACAGCGATCCGCGAGCAGAAGCGCGCATTCAGCGCGTGATGTACGGCGGGAGCGATGATCTCGACGGCCAGAAGCCCGGAGCCGACGACGGAGCGCGGGATCTTGAAGTGCCGGACGGGGGATGTTGGCGACAGGTCGAATCGCAAATCAATTCGCCGCTGTCGTCCGATCTCGATACTCTCGTCGATCTATACAACCTCGCTCTCGTTGATGATCGTGTCGTCGACGCCATTTCGCAGTGGTCTGACTGCATGTCTTCGGTTGGTTTCCAGTTCCGCGAAGTGCAGGAACCCGGCCGCAGTTTTACACTCGCGGCATTGACGCCGGAAGAATCATCCGTCGCCGTGGCTGACGTCCGTTGCACAGCTGAAAGCCGATGGGCAGATTGGTTCTACGCGGTACTGGTGGACTATCAGCACCAGGCGTTGTTGAAGGACCCGGCAGCGTTCGCGTCCGTCCTCTCATCGCAACAGGCCCGCCTTGAAGCGCTGGGCCGGCTGGTCGATTAGGGCGGAAGTCGAGTGAGTCCTACTGGAAAAGTCGTGCTGTCGTTCATCGGAGTTACGACACTCTCGCTTGCCGTCGGGTTCTTAGCAGCAACATTCATCAAATCACCGAGTCAGATCGTCGCGGAAGCAACACCTCCGCCATATACCGACCTCACTGCAGTGGTTGAGGTGGGGCAGATCGAGCAGCGGCTCCTAGCGAACGGGATCGTCTCGCTTGGCAACTCGATTGAGCTATCCCCAGCCCTGCCGGATGGAGTCGCGCCCCTCGTTACGGCTCTGCCGGTCGGGGTCGGGTCAGCCGTTCAGCCAGGCACGGTGCTGCTCGAAACCGCCGACCGACCCGCGATTCTCTTGGCGGGGGACATTCCGCTCTTGCGAGATCTTCGGCGGGGTGATCGCGGTGAGGACGTTAGCCGTCTGCAACAAGGGCTCCAGGTCTTCGGCGGGCCAACTCCCGACGGCGTGTTCGGTCAGGGGACTGAGCGTGCGTTGCGTTCCCTGTACGAGCGTGCAGGCTACTCGCCGCCCCTTGACGGATTCTCGCGTCCGATCGCACTACGTTCCGAGTTGCTGTTCGCGCCGAACGGCGGCATCGGACGGGTGATCGCGATGGGCGTGACTCTTGGTAGCGTGGCAACCGCACCCGCCATTACGCTCACCACATCACCACTGGTTGTGATGGTCGACGTCGCACCCTCTGACGCCGCGCGGCTGGCTCCAGGCGCTGGCGCAGACATCATTGGCGTAGGAGGCTCCGGCGCTAGTCGTGGGACGATCTCGTCTGTTGGTGTGCCGACCGCCACGGAGCAAGCTGGATTGCAGGCGGCTATTGTCGTTGCGCTCGACGAAGAATGGCCCCCAGAACTGGTCGGTGCGCCCGTGCAGCTCTCCTTCGACACGGTGGGCAGCCCGGAGGAGGGGCTCATCGTTCCGCTCTCGTCGCTGAACGCGGACCCATCGGGATCAACGTTCGTGGTCGTGGCGGAGGATGAAAGTAGGAAACGCGTGAAGGTACGGGTTGCCGAGACCGGCGCCGGCGCCGCGCGAGTTGTTGCAGAAGGCGGAACACTCGATGCGGGCGCACTGGTAATCGTCGGGTCGCGATGGCGGTAGTCATCGAACTCGATCGCGTGTCCAAACGCTACGGCGACACCGGTGCCCCTGCGTTGCGCGAATGCTCACTAATCGTCGAAGACGGTGACTTTGTCACTGTGGTCGGTCCTTCAGGGTCCGGCAAGTCAACCCTCCTCAACATCGTCGGCTTGCTCGACAAGCCGACGAGCGGCCGGTACGCGCTCCGAGGCCAAGAGACGTCGGTGCTACGTGAAGATCAGCGCGCCCGCACGCGAGGGAAGCTAGTTGGGTTCGTCTTCCAGTCATTCCAGCTACTGCAGGAGCGGACGTGTCTTGACAACGTCATGCTTGCAGACGTGTACACGGGGAAAGGGGTGAACGATTCCAGGGCGGCGGCGGCGGCGGCGTTATCAAGCGTTGGCTTAGGTTCGCGGCTCGGCGATCTACCAAGCGAGTTGTCTGGCGGGGAGAGGCAGCGAGTTGCCATTGCGCGCGCGATCATGGGAGACCCAGCGATTTTGCTTTGCGATGAGCCCACCGGAAATCTCGACAGCCGCAATGCAGAAGCGATTCTCGATCTCGTGCGGGAACTCAACCGCCATGGAACGACCGTCATGTTGGTGACTCACGACGCGGCTGTTGCCAAGCTCGGCGATAGACAGATATCAACGTTTGACGGCACCGTTACGGAGCTGGCCCGCGATGAGGACTAGTCAGGTAGCTCGTTCTAGCCGCCTCGTCCAAGAGGCGATGGCGGGCGTGGCTCAGAAGTCGTCCCGATCGATGCTCACGATTATTGGTATAGCCCTCGGCATCGGATCAATCGTCGCCGTCCTGGGGGTGACTTCAAGCGCGAACGGCCAGATCAGTCGTGAATTCGACGCCATGACTTCAACCCGCGTTACAGTTCAACCCGTCTCCGTCGATGGCGATGTCGACGGTCGCACGATGAGAGCGGAAGCTGAGGCGGCCGTGCGGAGCATCGAAGGGGTTGAGGCTGTCGCGGCTTCCTGGGACGTCAACGTAAACATGGTCGCGACGCTCCCGGGCTTCTTGGAGCCGTCTCCGTCGCAACCTCGAGTCGTCGCTGCCTCACCGGCGTACTGGGACCTGATGCAGCCAACTATGGCCGCGGGGCGCGTCTTCGACGACGCGCTGAGCGACCAACCGGTTGCGGTCGTAGGGCAGCAACTCGCGCAGAAGCTAGTTCTGGGCGACGTCGAGTTTGCGCCGACGATCTTCATTGACTCGAAGCCTTTTACAGTCGTCGGGGTGGTTGCGGATGCGGTGTACAGCAGCGCGCCACTTTCGACAGTAGTGATTCCCGCGGACTTCGCTCGAGCAGCATTCGGCGAGCCGGGCGACCGTGAAGTGTTAACAATTCAGACCTCCGTGGGAGCGAGCGGCGTCGTGGCCAAGCAAGTTGCTCTCGCCGTTGACCCGCGGCATCCAGACGGATACCGAGTCGTCGCGCCGCCACCGCCAGCGACAATTCGCGACAACGTAACGGGGTCAGTTCAGACGTTGTTCCTTGCTCTCGCGCTGATCTGCATTCTCATTGGCGGGGTGGGGGTCACCAACGCTTCGCTTATCGGAGTTATGTCGCGCACCGCAGAGATAGGTCTTCGGAGGTCTCTTGGCGCTCTTCCGCGTCATATTCTTGGGCAGTTTCTGCTGGAGGCAGGTATACGCGGTGTTCTGGGGGGCGCGACGGGTGCGAACGTCGGAATACTCATTGTGTGCGTCGTCGCGCTCGTGCAGAGATGGACGGCGGTGATTGAGCCGTGGACCATGATCGTTGCCCCAGCTGGGGGAGCCGTAATCGGCGTGCTCGCCGGTGCGTATCCAGCGTGGCGAGCATCCCACATCGAACCCATCGACGCTCTGCGGCGATAAGTCTCTCCGGCGAAGCCGGAGCGAGAGGCCTGACACAGCGGCCGCGCCACGCTGACAATGAGACGTGCCGTGGCTGGATCGGCGTTGCCGGCCCTCGTCAGATCATCTCGGCCCATCCTCTTCTACGAGGTCCACGTATGGTCCGCTTTTGGTTCGGTGGTCCGGTTTCGGTCCGGGCTTGACCCGTAGCGCCGGTCGACTGAAAGCAGTAAAATTGGGCTATCAGGCGGTTGCCGGGGCAACAGCTCATAATCGTGAGGCCACGGGCTCGACGCCCGTAGAAGCCACTGGGACCCGCGCGAGGGCAGTGCTCACGCGGGGCCTTCGCGCGCAACTTCTTGTCAGCCTGGCTCGGCCATAGGCCGGGTGGGCTCTGATTCTGGGCGTCCCGGCGCCCTGCTTCCGGGCTCAACGCGCTACGGGCAAGCGCCGTTCAGATCTCGCCGATCTCCTGCCCAAGCCGCAGATATAGGGCCGTAACCATCGGGTCGTTGACCCTGTAGGACGGCCACTCGCCCTTTCGACGCGTCGATCGGGGCGGATCTGCGATTAGGAATCCCTCATCTTCGAGGTCGCCGAGGTAGGCGACGAAGGTTGTCGGCGGGAGGTCGAGGGCGTCGGCGATCGACTTGCGGGTGACGTTTGGGTGCTGCCGCAAGTAGCGGATGATTGCTGATTTCACGCCGTTTCCGAAGACGGAGATGGCCGGTTGGGCTCCTTCTCCCCCCGCGGGGCGCGCATATTTCGGCATGTGGCGATTCTTCCGCACCGACCCGCGCACCTCAAGCATTCCGGACGATTTAGTCGTTTACTTTTAGACCGGACGGTTGTAGCGTCCACTCATGATCAGTCAACGAAGGCGACAAGAGGCGACATCGCGGTGCGTCTTGTCCCCCGTTTGGCCTACAGACGGGGCCGATGGATCGTCCTATCGTGACCGATCATCCCGCTTCGGCGAGCGAACACTCGAGTTATCCACAACGCGGGTTACTCGTCCACACACGGCGTCGGGTCTCGTGCGTAGCATCGGCACCACCGCGGGTGAGAGGTCGACCGATCTAGACGAGGGGGTCTTCGCATGACATCGCAGAGACCTCGCCGCGCCGGCAAAGCCTGGGCCGTGGTGGGCGGCGCCGTCCTCGCCGCCGGATTGATCGCGCTGGTCCTGGCCCTGGTGAACCGAGACACCGAACCAGCGCCCTCCCCGACGGCGACCGATTCGACCACCTCCGCTTCACCGACGAGAGGTCCCGACGGAGGCGTCGTTGATGAAGCAGCGGTTGCGTCGGGCTGGACGCCGGAGCCGATCACGACCGATCCAGCGGCGTACGTCCGCGCAGCACTGACCGCGGCATCGACGTTCGACACCACGTTGAGCTCACGCGATGACTGGCTCGGCTACCTCGACACCTGGTTCACCCCCGACACCCGCTATGCCGAGAATGATCGCGCCGATCGTATGAATGCTGCGCGGTTAGAGCTTCGGCAGGGCGTGGTGCTGCCGCAGTCGATGTGGGACTCGTTGGCCGTTCAGCGTGGCCGCGTTCAGGCCGCAGTGGTCGGTGAGGTGTCACTGTCGGAGGTGCCAGAGGATGCGTCGGGCGAAATGCGCATCGGTACCGCGGACGTGGAGCTCACGTTCACGCAGGCAGACGGCTCCGGGGACGAGTCGTCGTACACCGAGGACGCGCGAGTGAGCGTCCAGGTGCTCTGTGGCGCGGAGTCGATCCCGACACCCGGGAGCACACAGCAGGCTGGGGACTGCAAGGTGGTGCGGTTCTTCACGGAGCCGGCGGAGAACTGACATGGGCGCCCCGGTCATTGCAGTCACCACCCTCGCGAAGACGAGGCTCGGCCGCAAAGTGACCGCAGGACTGGTCCTGTTCGTGGTGATCCTGACGGGTGCGATCTTCGCCCCCGTCGTGGCAATCCCGCTCGCCATCGCCGGCCAGGGCGCGTCGACCACCGTTACAGCCCCCGACGTCGCCCCCGCGGTGATCGGTGAATGGGGGTATCCGCTTTCTGGTTCCTACAGCACTGGCCGCGGGTTCGGTTACCACCCCGTGGAGAACTGCGCGTACTGCCCGAAACAACACATGGGCTACGACATGGACCAGCCCTGCGGCGCGACGATCTACGCCGCCGGCGCCGGAACCATTATCAACGCCGGCTCGATGCCGGGATGGGGAAACACCGTCCGCATCGACCACGGCGACGGACTGATCACGCTCTACGGCCACATGATGTGGGACTCACTCCGCGTGACTGTCGGCCAGGACGTCACCGCCGGAACCCCTCTCGGCGCCGAAGGCTCGACCGGCAAGTCCACTGGGTGTCACCTCCACTTCGAAGTTCAACGCGACGGCGTCGCGATCGACCCCGAACCGTTCATGGCCGCGCGCGGCCTCCCACTGAGGTAAGGAGCACCACCATGCACACTCGTCTGATTCGCACCGAGGTCGACATCCCCGACATCCAACCCGACTGGGGCGCACCATGGCTCCAAGGCCTTCAAGTGCTGTTCTCGTACCTGCTCGCCACCGGGCTCCTGGTGCTGTTGGCGATGCTGATCATCGCCGGCTGCGCGCTCGGTTTCCGCGGTCTGGCATCCGACCGGGTACGCACCTGGGCGGGCGAGAACATCATGTGGATCTTCATCGCCACCGCGGTCGTCGCGGCCGCGTCCGGCATCTTCCAGTGGTTCGTGAACTTCGACTTCGGATTCTGATGCTCCCCCTCCGCACCGCCATTGCCGGCATCGTTCTGGGCCTCCTTCTGGGGTTCGGCGTCGCCGCGCCGGCGACTGCGGATGACACCTCCGCCGCACCCGCCGGAGACACCGTCACGGGGCAGAGCTGGTCAGCCCCCGCCTACCCCGTGACCTGCCTCACGTCCGGCGGGCAAGTCAGCTGCACACCCACCGACGCCACACAAACCAGCCCGCAAAAGTGCTTCCTCTGGGTTCTCCTGGACGGCGTGGGCACGACAGTGTGCACGACGTTCGATGGTCACAGCGACTCATTGAAGGCGTCGGGCGGGACGGAGGCCCTCGTCGCCTACGGCTGTTCGCTCGGTGATGTTGCGTGCCTCACGTTTGAGAACGCGGGGCGCGGGATGGCGCTCGGAGCCACCGCGATGATGTTCGTCGTCTCGACGAACATGCGTTTCGACACGTCCACCACACTCTGGGCTGCGGCGGTCGGCGAATGGTCCTTCTGGAACTGGGCGGTGCTCATCATCATGCTCGCCGCGATGGTCTGGGCGGTTATCGCTGCCGCCGTCTCCGGTGACCGCGGTGAACTAGTCAGCGCCGTTCTCCGCGCGTTCATCGCGATTCCCGCCGTCCCATTGACGCTGTGGCTGATCGGGCACCTGTTGAACAGCATGGATCAGCTCACCTGGTACGTCCTCAACCGGAACGGTCCGATCGAGCTGTTCGCCACCCTGCAGAAGGTGATGTGGGCGGGAGGCTCAGCGAACTATTTCTTCGCGTTCGTCATCGACGGGCTCCTGATGGTCTCGATGCTGCTGCTCATGCTGGTGTTCGCGTTCCGGAACATCGTCCTCGCGGCGCTGATCATGGTCGGACCGATTGCGTGGATGGTGTTTCCGCTGCGCGGCATCGGCCCCCAGTGGGTGGTCCGCTACGCGTCCGCGGTCGTCGTGCTGCTGCTCACCGGACCGCTCACGATCGGTTTCATCACCCTCATCATCAACGGCCTCGCAAGTGTCAAGACGATTTGGGATCCCCAGGCGTGGCCGCTACTGGTCGGATTGGTCCTGGTCGCGTTTGCCCCGTTCGCGATCTTCGGACTGTTCAGCTTCGTCGGCGCAGCTGCCGCCGACGGCATCGGCTCCAGTGCAACCTCCCACGCAGGCCGGATGGTCGGCGCCGGCGCACGAAACGCGATCGCCATCCCCAGCCGCATGGGCGCCTCCCCAGCCGGTATCGCCTCCGGTGCGCGCGGCGCGGCCTCCGCGGCGCGCATGCCCGGAAGTCGTCCATCGACGGCGTCCGCCGTGCGCGGCGCATCTGCTCCCGCCGGCCGCGGCCCGTCAACCGCGTCCGCGCCTCCTGTTACCAATCCGGCGGCGACGCCCGCTCCAACATCAACCACTCCCTCAACTCCTGGAAGGACTGCATCATGACATCGACGGCAGATGCGGCGCGTCCGGTTCGTCTGCCGCGCAGGTCGCGGCAAGGCATCGTCCTCGGCATGGACGGGTGGCAGCTCGTGTTCCTTGCCGCCGCCGGCACCGTCGTGCTCCTCAGCGTCAGCGCGGCCGGTCCGGTCGGACTCGTCTACACCGCGCCTGTTTACCTCCTACTCGGCGCCGCGTCGGTCACCACCGTTCGGGGCATGTCTGCCCCGCGGATCGCGGGGCTGTGGATGATGAAGCAGATCCGGCACGCGACCGGCGCCACGGTGCACGCGTACCGCCCCGAGGCGCAGCACCTCGCCGGAACACTGAACCTTCCCGGCGTCCGCGCATCCGTGCAGCTGTGGGAGGCCGACGGCGTCGCCTGCGCATACAGCCCGCGAGACCGGACCGTATCGGTGACCGCGGAACTCGAGGTGCAAGGTTTCCTGATGCACGACACCCCGGAACGCCTCGACCTCGCCCAGCAATGGTCGCGCGTACTGGCATTGTTCACCCAACGACCCGGCATCAAACGCATCACCCTGCAGGAGCGCACCCTCCCGACGACGATCCGCGCCGCCCGCGAACACTTCGATCACATCCGCCTCCGCCGCGGCAGTTCTGCCGACGCTGTTGTGACCAATTACGCGGACGTGATGGACCGCTCCGAGCGGTTCGCCGTCGCCCACCGCAACTACCTCACCTTCACCCTCGACCTCGTCGCTCTCGGCGCACAGGTGAAGTCCCTGGGAGGCGGGAAGCACACAATCGTCGCGCTCGCGGCGATCGAAGCGGGAAACCTCGCCGATGCATTGGCGTCCGCGAAAGTAAAGGTACGCCGATGGTTGAGCGCGCGGGATGTCGCGGCGCTCGCCCGCGTCGCATTCGACCCGGACTTCGCGTCCACCGTCCAGAACCGCACCACCGACACCGACAGCGGCGTCGACCCTGTGGCGATCGGGCCGATGTACTTGGAGGAACCGAAGGGACGCAACGGCATCGTCTACTCCGACAGCGGCGTGCACTCGACCCTATGGATCCACGAATGGCCGCGATCGGACGCCCCGGTGGGGTTCGTCGCGCCGCTCGTGTTCGCCCGCCACCCAGGTACCGGCACCGCCGTCACCCACATCCTGTCTGTCGTTCTCACTCCTGTGCCGGTGAACCAGGCGCTGAAGCGCATCCGGGACGAGAAGAAGGTGTGGCGCGGAAACGAGAAACTGCGCGCGAAGCGATCCGCCGATGGCTCAGCGGCGGATGCGGCGGACTGGGCCGCGCTGGAGAAGCAGGAGCAAGAGATCGTGGAGGGGCATGGGGAGTTCCGGTACGGCGCGTACCTGACCGTCACAGCGCCCGATGAGGAACAGCTCGATCAGGCTCTCGCCGGCGCCCGCAATGCGTTGTCCCGGGCAGGAATGGAAGCGCAAACCCTGTACTGCCAGCAGGCCGAGGCGCTCATGGTCAACGCGCTCCCCCTCGGGCTGGGGATGAAGTGATGACCCGCACCGCATTCGTGTTCCAACCCGGCGGCCTGGATCGTAAGGCGCGCGCGGCGCTACAGCGAGAGGTCGACACGGCGACGCGGGACCGCGAGACGGTGCGCCCCCGCCGGCGGGACCGCGGTCTGCCGGAACCGGCTGTCAGCGGTCCGTTCGGTCCGGGGCTCGTCGACGGCGGTTACTGGAATCTAACCCCCGCGATCCTTCCCCCACATCAAGCAACATCGCAACACATCGCCGGGATCTACCCGTTCGTCGCTGACGCGGGACTCGGCCACCGCGGACCCATCCTCGGCGTCGACCTGAACGCCGACGCGCTCTGGCACTTCTCACCCTGGGACGCGTACGCCGACAGCAGCGATCGCGGCACGTTCTCCACCAACATCCTCGTGCTCGGCGCGTACCGGTCCGGCAAGTCGGCGACCGTGAAGACTCTTGTCACGCGCTCGCTTGCATTCGGGCACCAGGCGGTCGTACCGTCCGACGCGAAAGGCGAGTGGGTGGCCGTCGCCGAAGCGATCCCGGGCGGCACGGTGATCCGTCTCGGCGGCGGCACAACAGCTCGACTGAACCCTCTTGACCGGGGACCACGGCGGGTCGGGTCGACGGACGAACAACATGAGCAGATGGTGAAGCAGCGCCGGATCGCGACGCTCGTCTCGCTCGTGCAGATGACGCTCGGCGGTACCCGCCTCACCGCCGTCGAACACGCCGTCATCCACGACGCCCTCGACCGGTGCATCGCCGACACCGACGACCGCCCAACACTGCGAGGCGTCTATGAACAGCTTGGAGTGCTCGCCGCGGACGCGACCGGCGACTTCCGGCTCGCCGACGCCGCCGTCCAGCCCCGGTTCGTGCTCCGCCGCTTCGTCGACGGAGATCTCTCCGGGCTCTTCGAGGACGAATCCACCGTCGCATTCGACGAGGAGGCACCGATCGTTGTCGTCGATACGTCGGAACTGTTCGCCCGAGGAGATCTCGTCGCGCAGCTCACCCAGGTGTGCGCCACCGCGTGGATCCAAGCAGTCATCTCCGACCGCACTGCCCGGCGCACCCGCTACGTGATCCGAGAAGAAGGATGGCGCGACATGACCTCCCTCGCGTCACTGCAGATGTACCAGCAGTGGCTGAAGCTGTCCCGCCACTACGGCATCAGCAACATCGTCATCCTCCACAAGATGGGCGACCTGGATGCCGTCGGCGAAACCGACTCCCAGGAACGCAACCTCGCCTACTCCATCGTCGGCGACATCGAGAACAAGTTCATCTTCCGCTCCAACCATCAAGAACAGCACGCACTCCGCACCCGACTGAACCTCCCCACCCCCCACGTAGACATGGCGCGGCAGCTGCGCAAGGGCGAGTTCCTCGCGTACGTCGGCCAGTACGCGTACCTCGTCGACTGTTTCTCCACCTCCACCCCGTGGGAGTTCGACCTGTTTGCCACTGACGACGCGATCCTCATCGCCGAACGCGATCACGCGTTCGGCGTCGCGGACCTCGATGACATGTGGCCGGAACCCACCCCGCAGCCCGCACCCGCACCAGATACCGATCTTGATGGCTGGCTGGCCACCGCGAAGGAGCTGTCATGACCCTCACCGACCACCCCCGCGCCTACGCCACCGTCAGCGGAGGCGATGCGATCTATACCGGCACCGACGGGCACCGCGAACACGTCACCGGTAGCCGCGATGACATCCGCCTCGCCGTGCTGCGCCGCGCCGCCGACGATGCCCGCCGCGCCGGCGCCCCCGTTGAGCTCGTCACCCGCGGCGACCGCGGCGACCACCACCTCCTGATCGATCACGACGGCCACCTCACCCCCCTCACTTCCTCCGCAGCCGCACCCGCACTTCCAGAGGCCGCAGCCTCCTCGCTGACAGACATCAGTACCTCGGGACTTCCGAAGTCCGACACTCTGGCACCCGCCCTCGCTGCCCCGACCCTCGCACGCGCGGCTCGGCGCCGAGCCCCAGCCAGCCCCGGTCCCGAGGGTCCCGCCGCCGACATTCCTGCCGCGATCAAACCGACGCCGCCCACATCAGACGGACGGACGTCGTTTATCACCGCGCCCACGACCCCGGACGCGCCGCCGTCGAGGTGGCGCGGGCTCCTCACTCTCCTGGGCGTGCGTGTGGGTCCGTCGGCGTACGAGGTTGCGCACGCCGGATGGGTGGATGCCGTGTCGCGACACTGGGCAGGATGCCGCACCATCGCCGTCGTCAACGGGAAAGGCGGGGTCGGAAAGACCATGACGTCCGCCATGCTCGCCGCCGTCTACGCCCGCCATGGCGGCGGCAACGTCCTCGCGTGGGACAACAACGACACCCGCGGCACCCTCGGATGGCGTACCGAACCCGGCCTCTACGACACCACCATCCGCGACCTCCTCCCCGCCGCCAGCGGCCTTCTCGCCGCCTCGGCGACTGTGTCCGACATCACCCGATTCGTGCATCACCAGAGCGCCGACCGATACGACGTCCTTCGCTCCAATCCCAAACTTCTTGCCACCGATCAGCGCCTCACCCAGGCGCAGTTCGACCTGCTCATGCAGGTCGCTGCCCGCTACTACCGCCTCGTGGTGTTCGACTCGGGCAACGACGAATCCGCAGACCGGTGGATTCGGATGATCGACTCCACCCGCCAACTCGTCATCCCCACCCTCGCCACCCCCGAATCCGCCGAATCCGCGTCGCTGCTCCTCGAGGCACTCCGCCACCGCGACGACGCATCCGCGGAGCTCGCCGCGAACGCAGTCATCATCGTCACGCAAGCCGAACCCCGCGGCCGGGCGGCCGTCCAGCGCATCGCCGCAGGGTTCGACGGATGGGTGCGGGCCGTCGAAACAATCCCGTTCGATCCGGCACTGAAATCCGGAGCGCTCCGCCTCGACACCCTCCGCCCCGCCACGCAGGACGCGTGGTTGCGCGTCGCCGCCGCCACCGCCGCAGGCCTCTCCCGGAGCTGACCGTGAGCGACAGCGTGCTCGGCAAGGTCATCGCGATCGGCATCGCCATCGTCGCGACGCTTACCGTCGCACTCGCGTTCCTCGCCGAAGCCGTCATCACCCTCACCTGTGGAGAGAGACCGCGCGCGACCAGTCCGTTCTCCGGGCTGCAGATCGCGATCAGCGGCAACCCCGCCGCATACGAGCTTCCCGCCGGATGCGTGCTGCCGGTGTGGCAGATCCGCATCGCCGACATCGCCGTCGTGGCGCTCCTCGTCACCCTCGGGGTTCTCGTGCAGCGCGCGTGGCGGCGCCACCGGCAGTCAGATCGCGCGTTCCTCACCGATCTGCGCATGCGACCCGGGTTTGCAGAAGCCGGAGAGATCCGCTCACACCTGTCCGCGAAAGCCGTCCTCCGCCGCAGCCATCAGCTTCGCCCCGACCTTCCCGCCCCGGCGGCGACCGACGTCGGATGGCGGGTGGGACGCTCCCGACGCATGGACGTGTACGTGTCCATCGAAGACTCCGTCGCCCTGGAAGGACCACCCCGGTCTGGGAAGGGATACCGGGTGCTGATCTCCGCGATCCTCGACTGGTCCGGACCCCTCATCACTACCTCCACCACGAACGACAACCTCACCGCCACGATGCGGATGCGTCAGCAGCGCGGCCAGGTCCACGTGTTCGACCCACAAGGACTATCTGGCATTCGCGACACCCTCCGCATCAGCCCTCTCGTCGGATGCGACGACCCCCTCATCGCCATGCAACGCGGCGACGCCATCATCACCGGCACGGCCCTCGGCGCGTCCACCACCAACGGCGAATGGGCGCAAGCCTCCGGCGTCGTTCTCGGCCGGCTCCTGCACGCCGCCGCCGTCGGCGGGCGCACCATCGGCGACGTGTACGACTGGGGATCGTCGCCCGCGATGGCGCGCACCGCCGTCGACATCCTCCGCAGCGACGGCGCGCCGGGCTGGGGAGATTCCCTCGAAGCAACGATCTCCGGCGACGAGAAACTCGTCTCCTCGATCTGGTTCGGCGTGCAAGGCGCCGTCGCCCCGCTTGCCGTCCCCCAGATCCGCAACACCCTCCTCCCCCGCGACGGCGACCCGGTCTTCGACCCGCATGACTTCCTCAGCGCCGAGAACACCCTGTATCTGATCGGATCGTCCGCCGGCGCCTCGGCGATGGGCGGGTTCCTCGGGGCGCTCCTCGACGACATCGTCGACGTCGCCCGGAAGAAGGCCCTCGCTTCCGAAGGGTCCCGCCTGCACCTGCCGCTCGGACTCATCCTCGACGAAATAGCGAACATGTTCCGCTGGGGGAACCTGCCCCGCACGATGGCCGACGGGGGCGGCCGCGGCATCTGCACCTTCGTCGTTCTCCAAGCGCTGTCCCAAGCCGAGACCGCGTGGTCGCGTGCCGAGGCGGACACCATCTGGGCCGCGGCGACCGCGAAAGTCCTCCTGGGTGGCGCCTCTCACGTCAGCCACCTCCGCGATGTGGAAGCACTCCTCGGCACTCGCGACTCCCGGCGCACCAACCGGTCCTGGTCCACACAACACACAGGACACCAGACCAGCGAGCAGAACGAGCGACTGCCGCTCATGTCCGTCGACGAGATCCGCCGGATGCCGCAAACCCTCGGGCTCCTCGCCTACCGGAACCGCCGCGGCGTGCTACTCGACCTCGCCGGATGGGACGAACGCCGCGACGCTCGCACCATCCACACCAGTAAACGCCTCACGGAGCAAGAGCAACGCGCTGTGTTCGCCGGCGCCACCCGCCAGGCAACGGCACCGGCACCGGCACCGACCGGTCCAGTGCTGAACGAGGATCTCGAGGTGGCCGATGAGTAATCGGCGGAAGTCCGGGTTTCACAACGCCTACCGGGGCGAGTTCCTGCGCTCCCCCGCGCGGCATGCGCGTCGCGACCGGTGGTTCGCGCACCGCCTCCGCCGCGGGACACCACTCGCGTGTGTCGGGTGCGGCCTGCCCGCGGCACCCGGCGACGTGGAGTTGCACCACCTCACCTACTCCGGCGTCATCTACCGAGACGGCCGCTGGGTCGCCGCCGAACGAGACCTCGATCTCGTCCCGCTGCACCCGTACTGCCACGACCTGCTGCACCGTCTCCTCGACCGAGATGCGATCCTCTCGAAACACCGCGACCGTACCCGCGCGAGCGTCGTCGCCATCGTGCGGCTCCGCCGAGCCCTCACCGGACCGGGCCATGTCTGATCGACCCGTCGATATTGAAGCGCTCCTCTCCCGCGAGCTTGCCGGCTTCGACCCCCTTCAACGCGGTGGATCAGCCACACCCATCGGTGGGGTCATCGTCAACTGGCGCACGATCGACGACGCCGACGCCCGCGCCACATGGGACGCACTGCGGGACTGGGTGGAATGGGTGAGCGTCCGCTACAACATTCCCGTCAGCGTCATCCCGAACTGCTGGTACCGGCACCCCGCACTCGTCGAAGAACTCTCCGCCCTGCACACCGCCCACGTTGCCGCGTTCGACTCGTCCGACTCCGGATACGGACCCATCAGTTGGCATGAACGATTCGCCGTCGCCTCCGCCCGCCTGACCCGCGCGTATGGCGGCGGGTGTAACAACGGCCACCAAGCCACCAAACCCCGCTCCTGGGCTGCTGTCATCGACGCCCAGGACTGGGACACGTGGGCGAACCCGCCCACGTGTACCGAGGCGACCCCGCCTCCCACGAAAGGAGAAACCGATGACAACCCGCATCCCCGTCACTCTTGAGGGCAACCTCACCAGTGACCCCGAACACGGCGCCAGCGACAACGGCACCGACTGGGCCCGCTTCACCATCGCGGTCAACGACCGACGCCTGAACGACACCACCGGCACGTGGGAAGACACTGGCACCGTCTTCCATCGCGTCGCCGTGTTCAATCAACAGGCACACCACGTCGCCGCGTCGCTCCGCAAAGGCGACAGCGTGGTCGTGACCGGGGACCTCCGGTTCGGGAACTACATCGACAAAGAAACCGGCAAGACCCGCGAAACCCGCGACGTCATCGCCGACAACGTCGGCGCGTCCCTGAAGTTCGCCGACGTCGGAATCCAACGCGCCCCAAAAGCTAACGGCCCCGCAGCAACGGGGCCGATAGCAGCACCGGCGGAAACCGTCGGCGCAGGATTCGCTCGCTGAGTCATCACAACCCGGGCGGGCAGGAGCCAGCGTACTCCTGCCCGCCCAGTCCCGCCTCAAACTGCCCCCGGAAGAGTGGCCCGATCGACCTGCCGGTCAACATCATTGCTGGAGAGGCCGCGGGCGTCAGCAGCGAGCCACCGCTGATCAGTCGAGTTGAGCGAGGGTGGCGGCCACCGAAGCAGCGATCTGGGGTTGATCCGCGATGCCGGGTCGTCCCACGATCACGGATCTGAACGTGCCCGACTCGCAGGACTGTCCGCCTACCGCGATCGCCGTAGCGCGGTCGGGGAGGTACGATACTGATGACGTTGTTCCGGGAGCCTGCCATTCAGCTTCGAGGAGCGCGCTGAAGTACGAACAGGCTGATGACGACAGCAGCGACAAGCGTCACCGCAATGCACAGGAGTCTCAGCGCGGGCGTACGCCCTCTGGGGTTCCGCATCAGTACCCTGCCGAAGCAAGTCCCGCGTCGCGTTCAAAGTAGTTCAACGACCAACCGTCCCTCACCGTCGATCCATCGCTTGTTGGTCCAGAGGCCAGCTTTCTCGAGCGAACGCGGCGCCGACTTTTCGATGGCACCACGAAGTGCCTTGATCGATCGCGACGCCTCGTTTCACATTCGAGAATCGCATCAGAAGCGTCCACGGGGCTCGTCCAAAACGCCGTCCTGAGCGAGCTGAGCCCGGACCCGCTCGACTGTCGCTTCAGTTGCGCTCTCCACGTCGCGACCAGTCCATATCGTAATGCCGTGCCGCGACTTTTGAACGTCCGCGCGAACCGCAGGAGATTCGGCCGCCGCAATGTAGGTGGCCCACCCCATGACCGGCTCTCGCGGCCCCGCATGCTGCTTGTTTCGCAGGGCGTGAGACGTCCACGTAAGCCAATCAGGATCCCACACGTCGATCACCGCCTCAACGATTCTTTCGGCCACTGCGGGATCGTAGAGAGCCAAAGACGCCTCGTCGAGGCGCGGAAACTCCAGGACGAAACTGTTGGAGACTCCCAGGCTGAAGGCATATGAACCCGCGACGCAGGACAAGCCCACGGCAGGATTTGAGCGATTCCATAGACCTACTTGGAAACCCAGTTCGTCGATCGGTTCGCGTCCGACCTCGCGGCGATTGCGCCCGTGCTCGAAAAGTTCTTCAAGGGACGCCGGGTCTGACTTCACAGGGCGGGTCGAGCTGCTACGCGAACCACCGCGACGAAACCATGCAGCGAGGGATCCATCCAGGGATGCAAGCCGTTCCAGGCAATCGGCCAGCCGGATTCCGCACTCTCTCGGTGTCGCCGGCCTGTCACCCCAATAAGCGCCAAGGTAAGTCGAGTCCATTTGGTGAGCCTTAAGGTGCGTGGATCAGCGAGATGCCGGAGATACCCCGGCTCATGAACAGGTTATCGATTGCTGTGACAGCGTTTGCCTCAGCGACAGACCACGTAATAGGCACCCCTTGGGCAGCCGCTAGTTGACGTTGCGCCTGCGATACCAAGCCATCCGCGCCATTGAACCACGGTTGAAACTGGCCGTTCCGAACGAAGCTGGCGTATCCCGGACCTTTTGCTTCCTGGAGGATGCCTTGAGCATAGCCGTCGAATTTTACGCCGTTGACCCTGTACACGCTGCCGACAGGTTGACCCGTCACTCGTGCTTGGTACGCTGCGGAGCGTGCCGACATTGACTCAGTCGCCGTACCCCACGCTCCGGGAGACAAGGAGCTACTCGACCCGGTGACCGCAGATCGCGAGCTATTCGACGTTGTCGTCTTCGGCGTGGTCACGCGGGTTGCGGCCGACGCTCTGCTGGCGAGCGCTTGGGCGGGTTTCTTCAGCGATGCGATGAGGGATCTCGCAGCCGGCGCGATGGCTTTCCCTACCGCGCCCGCGATAGGTCCCAGCAAACCGGCGGCACCACCCCATGCGACGTCGGACACGAAGCTGTTCAGCGAGAACTTCTTCTTCTGCACCGTCGTTTTGTAGAGATTCGACACCGCGCCGCCGACCATCCCGCCAGCAACGAAGCACCCGACCGATCCGGCGCCCGCGGTGAGGGCCAAACATCCCGCGGTGACCAGTCCGCCCGCCGCGATGCCGACGAGTGTGGACGCGTTCTTCTTCACCCATTTCCCGGCCGCGTTCCACCCGTTCGACACGTTCTTCCCGAGATCGCTCCAGAAGTCCATGCCCGACGCGTCCGACCAGGTGAGCGGGTTGCTGCCCGCGTAGTCGTACGCGTTGAACTGCGCCGTGTTCAGCGGCGACAACACCGGGTCCGTGGACACGAACCGCCCCGCATCCGGGTCGTAGTACCTCGCGCCGAGCGACACGAGGCCCGTCGTGTCGACCGGTGCGGCGAGGAACCCGTGCCCGGCCGTGGATGTCACGGTCGACCGTGCCGCCCCGAACGGGTCGGTGCGCGTGCGGGTGATTCCGCCTGCCCAGTTGGTGTTCAGGATCGACCCGACCGGGCTGCCCTGATGATCGGTGAAAACGCTGAACTGTTTCGCGCTGCCCGCACCCGTGCGATACGCGACGGTCTTTCCGCCGAACGAATACCACCGCACCACCGACACCACGTTCGTCGGCGATACCGTCACTTCCGTCCCACCCGGCAAATACACCGTCGACCCTGAGGCGTCCGAGCGGATCAGCCGGTTCCCGGATGCGTCGAACACGTTGCTGTCGTTCGTTCCCCCACCGGTAACAGACGTCAGTTCACCTTCGGCATCCCACCCGAGGGTTTTCTGGTTCGCGCCGACCATCGTCGAGGTCTGGTTGCCCGCCCCGTCGAAAGCGAACCCGGTCGTGGTGACCACCCCGGACGGTGACGTGGTTTGCGCCTGCACCCGACGGTGCGGACCCGCGGTCGCGGGGCCGAACGAGTTCACCGTCGTGGTCGCACCCGCCGCGGTCCGCACCACCTTCTGCGTCCGGTTCCCGACCGCGTCGTACGCGAACTGCTGCCAGAACGGCGACGGACCACCCACCACGGCCTGCGACACCGATCCCGCCGCCTGACACGCCGCCGCGGTCGTCGACCAACCGTCGGTCAACCGCCGCATCCCGTCATAGGTGAAGCACTGACGCTCTTTGTGGCTCGCGACCGCGGTGGTCGTCGGGGCGTCACTTACCGACGTGACGTTTCCTGCGGGATCGTAGGTGTAGTTCAGGTCGATTTCGGTGCCATCGATGTCCTCACGGTCGACCGCCACACGCGTGAGCCGCCCGGTCACCGGGTCCCACGCCTGTGTGACCACGGCGCCCTTTGTGGAGCCCAGGTCCTGGGCGGTGGGGTTGCCGAACGCGTCGTAGTCCGCCCGCGCGACGTACACGCCGAATCCGATCGATCCGGTCATCAGCGACGGCATGTTTGCCGAGTCGTACTGGGTGGAGACGGTTTCGGCCGAGACGACGTTTGTGCCCGACGCGTTCGCGATCGCCGGATGTATGGTCCGGTACGGTTTACCGCCCGCCGTGTACGCGTACTTCGTCGTGTACGACTTTCCCGCCAACGCTTGCAGTTTCGTGGTGTCGTTCGGGAGGGTCGTGGTGATCTCCAGCGGGTCGCCGGCGTCGTTGTACTTGCCGACCGACTGCACAGCGTTTCCGGCCGCCGTGATGCGTGTGGCGCTGGTGACCGCACCCAGCACGGTGGTGCCGGACGCGTCGACCGATTGGTCGTAGGTCCACTGCGTGCGAACAGCGCCGGTGACGGTGTTGTCGCGGACGGTCAGGGGACGCCCGAGGGTGTCATAGGTGTACGCGAGCGTTTTCGCGGCACCGTTGGTGCGAGTGACGACCTGCCCGAGTACGTCGTAAGTTGTAGTCGTCGTGCCACTGTCAGGGTCGACCGCTTGCGTCTGCTTGCCGGTCTTGTCGAATGTGTACGACCAGACATTATTTGCCGGGTCGGTCATCTTCGTCAGGTTCCCGGAGGGGTCGTAGTCGTACTTCGTGACGGTGGCAGGCAACGCGAGCACAGCGGCCGCAGTGGTGGCGCTGGCCTGACTGATCGGGTTGCGGGCGTGTTCGCGGAGCTCGATCAGTTGCCCGCGGGCGTCGACGATCTGCTCGGTGGGAACGCCGCCGGTCGGTGGGATGGTGAGTGTGACGGATCCGTCGAAGGTGGTGCTGGTGCGCCATACCTCGTACGCCGGGTTGGAGTCGGTGCCGTTCCACAGGATCTCTTGGGTGGCGCGCCCCGCCCCGTCGTAGACGTAGGTGGTTTGGGACGGCGGGCTGGGTGCGGCGACCACGGGCGCGGTGGAGGGCGCGCCGGTTGTCTGCCATGCGCCAGTCTGTTTGAACACCCGGCCGGCGGAGTCGTAGAAGGTGTGGGTGACGACTCGCCCACGCTGGTCTGAGGTGAGGTCGTTGGCGCTCCCGGCGTTGCGATTCTCGTTCTGCGTTTGGAATGGGCGCAGCAGGCCGTCCATCAGCTGCACGCTGGTGTCTTGCCCGGTTCCGTCCGCAGCGATCGTCTTGGTGACGACGGCATTGAGTCCGTTGGCCTGCGCCACGTAGGTGTACGCCATTGACGGCGCGGCCGTCGTCTGATGCTGCGGATAGCGGACGGTAAGCAGCCGCCCTAATGCGTCGTAGGTCGCAGTGGTCTTCTTGTTGTTTTGGTCCTTCGTTTCGGTGAGCCATCCGGTGACGGGGTTAAAAGTCTTGGTGGTGGTGAAGGCGTTGACCGGCCCGGCTCCGTCGGGGTCGGGTGTGGTTTGCGCGATCTGCGTGACCTGACCGCCGGGACCGGTGGTGTAAGCGGTGGTCGTGACCTTGCCGGCGGCATCGGCGGCCTGTAGTACCCGGCCGCGACTGTCGTACGACACGATCTGCGAGGTCTGGTAGGTGCCGGAGCCGTCGGGTCTGAGTGCGCTCGTCGTGAGGACCCGCCCGGCGGCGTCGTACGTGGTGAGGTCTCGGGAGATCAGCTGAATGACGGTGGGGACCGTCGCGCATGTCGCGCCGAACTTTTCCGTCTTCGTCGCGAACGCCAGCATGTTCGCGGCGACGAACGCGGGGTCAGCGGAGTAGTCCACCTTCGTGCAGACATCGTCCGTTCCGAGGCTGAGGTCTCCGAGGTCTTCTACGGAGACGATCTGAGCGGATGCGTTCAGCGTCGTCGTCGTTTTGGTCTGCTTGTCGAGTGCGCCGTTCGCGCGGAAGGTGAAGCTGGTCACCGCCGATGACGGGGAACGGGTGGAGGTCATGCCGGCGCTGGTGGTCGCCACGGTGACGGGCGTGCCGGGCACGGTGACGCTGGTGGAGACAGGGGTGGCGCCGTTCAGCTCCGTTGTCGCGAACGGCTGACCCGCGAATTGGTCGACGTCGGTCGCGGTCACTTGTGCGCCGGCGGGTCCGGCCGCGGGCATGGCTCCGCCCAATCCGCGGAAGTAGACCGTGCTGGTCTTCTCCGCTGCGGCACCTTCGCCGAGGGTGGTGAGAACGGTCTGCGCGCCTCGGAATTCGGAGTAGGTGACGGTGGCCGCGTCGACGAGAGCGCCAGTCGGTTTCGCCCATCCTGGCGCGGAGTAGTCGTAAGTGGTGACTTTGCCTACGGACCCGGTCACGAGCTCCGCGGATCCAGCGCTCACGGGAGCTGCGCCGTCTTCGCGCATCGACCGGACGACGTATTTGTGGAACCAGTCGAGACGCACTTGTTCGCCCGGTGGTGCCCACTTCACCGGATAGCACAGGCGGTTGTTGCTCTGTTGTGCGGTGTCACTGGACCCAGGAAGGTCAGTGGCGCTGCATTCTGTGCGGTAGTCGACGGAGATGTTCGCGCCGACGTCGGTGATCACTTGGATCACCCGAGGCCGCCACAGTGGTGCGACGCCGTCGTTGGGGGCGTCGACGCGGTTCTGCAGGAATTGGTACCCGAAGCGGATGGGTTGCAGGGTGATGTCGTCGCTTGTGGCGTCGGTGCCGCCCATTCCGGTGCGCGTGATCGTTTCGAGTCGCAGAATCGGGTTGGTGGCGTATTGAATGTTCGATCCGTCACCCTCGCCCGTGAACTTGTATCCGAGCGCCCATCGGTCCACTTTGCGGTAGGCGGTGCCGTCATGTACTTGCGCGGTCATGGCGGACAGGTAGGTCGTGTCGAAGAAGACGGGGGTGACGTTCAGGCACCCGCTCGTTGAGGCGCATCGGAGGTCTTTTGGCGTGTCCGGCCAGGTCTTCGTGTTGGGTGACGCTGTGTCGGTGGTGCACAGCGAGGTGCCGTTGGCGGCGTCGGTGAGGCAGCGCGGGGCGGAGGTGAAGACGATCTGAGCGGGCGCGTTGCCCGTCAGGGTGGCGTTTGTTGTGCCGTAGTCGATGCGCGCGAGGCGTCCCCCGGACGTGTAGGGGATCGCGGTTCCGGCGGTGTTCTGGCCGTAGTTCGGAACGTAGTTGTTGGTTTCGGTCTCGTAGACATACGTCATCGAGTTGCCGGAGGTGTCGAGAACGTAGTCAAGGTTCCACCGCCACACCTGATCGCACCGCGAGTTCGCGAACGTCGCTTGGTTGCATGATTCGCCAGCGTGGTTTCCGTACACCGGTACAGTCCACGCAGATTTCTGCGGGAGAGTGTCGCTGGCCGAACGCTTGCCGCGGCCGAAGAAGTATTGGTTACCGTCGGTGGTGGTGAGCTTCCAGTATTCGCCCGCTTGCCCGCCGGACCATCCGCCGGTGAGCCGTTCGATCCGCGTTCCGTCGTCGGTCCTGCCATACCATTTCCCCGACGCCGCGTCGCGGATGAGTGTTGTCGCGGATCCTTTGAAGACGAGGGTCATCGACTCTTTCCCCCAGCACAGGTCACCCGTGGAGAGGCCGATGTTGTTCGCGCCTGCACCGGTGTCGGTTTGGCATGGCGTGTAGCTGCGTTCGATGTATCCGCTGGTGAGGTCGAAGCCCTCGCCGATCCAGCCGGACTGGTTGTTGCTCGACGGGGTGCGTCCATCGGAGACGGCGGAGGAGTAGCTGACGGACAATTCCGGTGCGGGGCCGGCGGCCACTCCGGGAAGGTCCAGCGGGTAGGACCAGGTGAACGCGCCCGAGTTCCCTGCCGTTCCCCATGTGGACGACGGTGAGAGGTTCGTTGCCCCCCAGTTTCCGCCAGGTCCTGTCGGTGATGTCGAGGCGGTCACGGCGAGTGTCGTCGCGGTTGATTGTGCCGCCCCGGTCCGGGCGGCGGGTGATGACTCTTCCAGCGGGACCACTGCCGTCACGGTCTGCGCGATCGGGTCGTTGCGGGATTCCAGCGGAACGGGATCGCATTGCTCGCTGCCCGCGCAGTCGGGGAGCCGCACGAGTTGGAGGCGGGACGCCCAGTCCGCGTTCACCAGTCCAGCGAAGGATGCATACGACACGGTCAGTTCGACGGAGGATCCTGCTGAGGCGTCGGACTTCACCTCCAAGACGACGCCGGTGACTCCGGCGTCCTTCGTTGACTTCGCGTCGGCGACGTGTATGTCGATGTTTGCGGGTGCCGGTGTGTCTCCGGCCGTGCCGACGTCAACTTTTACGCCGTCGAGTTCGACGCTGGTCGAGCCGCCGGCGGGGATGTCGACGGACTTCTCCGTCGCTGCCGGCACGTCGGCGGGAGCGGGCACGAGCGTGCCGGACTCGGCAATCTGCCAGTCGCCGGACACGACGTTGGTCGCTTTCACCGGCTTGGTGGCGCTGAGCGACGCAATAGCCTTCGTGAAATTCTCGTCACGAGTCTCGTTCGTTCGGGCCTTTGCGGAGGGCACCGTGGCGGTTGCGTTCGCCAGTGAGTACGGATCGACGACGAGAACCGCGGCGATCGCAAGGGCGATGATGGAACGGATGGATCCTGCGGAGAGCTGTCGGCGGAGCGTCCGTCCGTCCCCGCGGGTCATTCGCCGGCTCCGGCCGCGGCGACGCATTCGCGGACGACGATGTCCCGATCAACGACAGCGCCGTTGAACACCTGGACCTGGTCGATGATCCCGGGCCACGCAGCTGCGGGCTGGCCGGCGGATTTGCCGCGTCCCACAGTGAACGCGCCCCCGGAAGTCCACGCGGTGGCCGTTCGGGCAGCCTGGTACGTCGCAGGCTCACCGTCACCTGGATCGTCGGGTGTGCCCACGTCACACACCCACAACCGCACTTTGGCGCCACCGGCGGCGGCGGGGTCGTAGACGCCGAACAACTGCACCCATCGGTCTCCGACGGCGGCGGTAGCGGACCGTGCGGCGGCGACGCTACTGGCTGCGGAGTCGGAGTTGGGCATGCGGAACGACCAGCAGCCTTGCCCTGCCGTGCAGGCAGGTTCGTACCCGAGGGTGAATTCCGATTGGCTCACCCCGTCCTGGGATACGGCGGTGTAGCTACCGGCTCCTCCGACCGCGGCGGAGTTCAGCCACACACGGGCGGATACGGAGAAGGCACCGGTGGAGGACACCGCCGGCGCACTCGTTGCGAACGCGGACGAGTCGTTGAATTGCAGTGCTCGGTCGTCGGGCCGGCCACCGAATGCCGTCTCAGGTCCGGGGACCCACCCCGCGCCGGTGATCGTCAATGGCTTGGCGGGAGCGCTGGCTCCGCTGTCTGCGGCAGTCGATCCGGTTCCCTCGTCGAGCTTCCACCGGGATCCTTGTTTCGGCGCGGCAACGTCGAAAATATACGTCGTTGGGTTGGACACGTTGCCGGCGGCGTCGCGTGCGGTCACCTTCAAGGTGACGGGTCCGGCCGTGGTCGGCGTGTATGAGACGGTCGCGATTCCCGAGCCGTTGGGTGTTGCCGTGAGCCAGGCTCCGGCGGCGAATTGGTACTGCAGTTGGGTAACGTCGGCGGACGTGCCTCGGTTGAGGGTGAAAGTGCCCGCCAAGCCGACGCCGCCTCGTTCCTTGCCTGCATCGTAGACGGCGGCGCCACTGGTTGCGGCGGCGACGGTCGGGGGCAACGGTTTGACGGTGTCGACGATGAATTCGCACACTGACGTGCTCCATCCGGACCATTTCGCCCCGTCGTGTGAGTTGAGTCGGTAGCCGTAAGGGATGCCGTCGGATAGTGCCGGGGAGACTGTGGCGCTGACGCCCGAACCCGACGCGACGCCCGCGCCGGGACCTGCAGCCCACACCTGTGCGCCCGACGAGACGTTGTACACCTGGAAACTTGGGTAGACCGTGCCGCCATCCGGATCGGAAGGTGTCCCCGAAATGGTGGGGGTGCTGTTGTTGATGATCGGTCTGCCAGCTCCCGAGACGCACGCGACGGACGGGTTGGACAGCTTGACGTTGGTCGGCGGGTTCGGTGGACGGTTGTATGTGACGGACAGTTGGGCGTCGTTTCCGAATCGCTTCCATCCCGCCATCGAGTTTTCGTCGGCGGCTTTCAGGCCGAAGGTGATTTGGTTGTAGTTGTTTGCCGCGGTCCACTGCAGCGCCCCGGTGATGCCGAAGTCGCGCCATCCGGGCCCTTGCGCGCATCCGTCTCGGTTGGCGCTGGTGTTGCTGGTCTGGAGGGAGTGGAAGGGGACGTTGGCCCATGTGGACGACGAGTTGATGCCGCCGGTGTGCCAGAGCTCTGTGGTGGCCGCATTGCAGTTGTATGAGCTGATGCCGTACACGCTGAAGGTGGCCGAGTCGACGTCTGAAGCGTTGAGCGCGGCAATGCTGTCCAATCCTGCGAACTGCCATACGAGGCGCGCGGTGTAGGAGCTGACGCCACATGAGGCGGTGCCGATGCACCGTCCCACTCCGCCGCCGGGGTAGGACGCGCTGAGGTTCGTGAACCGGTACATCGAGCTCGTGTAGCCGCCGGTGCGCAGCATCGTCCAGTCCGCCGCGCCCTGACCGCTGAATCCCGGGTCGATGTGTACGGGCCAGGAGGTCTCGGTTGACGTGAGAATGGTGGCGTCGGGGCTGAGCACCATGCTGGACCCTTCGATCCGCACGGGCATTTGCGCGACGACATCGCCGGGCCACGCCCACTCCGCACGATCCCCCTCGATCGTCGACGTGGGGTCGGTGCCGGGGAGTGTCGGATCGACGGGCAATGCTCCGGAGGAGTCCCACATGAAGGCAGCGGGGGCTTGGAACACGATGTTGTTGCCGGTGTCGGTGATCCGGACTGTTCCGTCTGCCATCGCCAGCGGCGACAGACCGCTCGATAGTTCGAAGCGCAGGGGGATGTCGAATCCTGTGCCAGGGAGTCCGCGTTCGGCGCGGGCGCGCTCTAGCGAGGTGCGAAACCATTGAGCGGCGTCCCGGTCGTCGAGCTCCACCACCGGCGTGAATCCGGTGCCGTCCGGTGACACGTACGTCACCACACGCACTCCCTCGGCGAGTTCATACGTCGCCTGGTCGCCTTCGACCTGCGGCGTCGGGAGCGGTAGCGGAAACCACACCTTGAAGATATGACCATTCGATTCGATGACCCCCAGCGGCTTGGGTGTCGACGTGTCACCGCCGTTGAGCTGCATGTCGAGGACAGGAGCCGCGACATCCATCGCCACGCCCTTCCGGGCGCTTTTCTCGATCGTGGTGTCTACGGCCTCCCATTCGCCGTTGACGTGAGTCCGTGTGGGGTACACCGAGACCTCGAGCACGCTCTTTCCCGTTTCGGCGACATACGAGGTCTCCCACGGGGTGCGCTCGGCGAGCACCTCTACACGGTCGCCACATTCCTCGGCGAGAGACGCAGCCTCCGACGCGGTCTCGGCCTCTAGTACTCGACAGGCGGACGAATCGTCTTCTGCCGGCACCCCCATCGCCGGAGCAGGAGTCGAAGCCAGGGCGATGATCAACGCCGCGACGGTTGTGCTGCTTGCCGCGACGTAGAGGGCTGGACGAGACCGACGCTGGTGCACTGATGCCTCCGGGGAAGACGAGGCCCGAATGGACCTTTCACTTCATAAGTTCCCGCAGAACGCGAATCCTTACATTCGCCCTGAAAATTCTTTGAGTATCGTGTGCGCAACTCGCCGTCAGCGGACGCACACGAGTTCCGCACACGTTCGATTACGCTGAGCCGGACCGATCTCAACGCAATCGGCAACAGGCTTGAGTGGCAAGGACGCCAGTGAACGATCAGGAACGTCTGGAGCGTTTCGTCGCGCGATTCGACGCGGACCTCGCGGTCATCGTTCGATTCATCGAGCGCCGCGTGAATGACGACCAACTCGCCCAAGACATCGCAGAAGACGTCTTCGAGCGCTTGTGGCGCAAAGACATCGGCGAGACACCTCTCGGACGTGCTTGGCTTTACAAGGCGGCGTCCAACCTTGTCGGCCATCATTACCGGCGTACGACGAACCGCCGGTCCGCGGAGGAGTCGCTACAGGTCCTTGCCGTTGTCGACGCTCGTGGGCTCGCGCCCGCTGATGCTCTCGTCCTCCGGGAGGCGCTGTCCACTCTCACGCCGACCGCTCGCGATATCGTCGTCATGTATTACTTGGACGGGCTGAGCGCGTCCGAAATCGCGGAGGTCCGGGGGATGACGGTCAGCGCGGTCTGGACGACCGTGTCGCGGTCGCGCGAAGTACTGCGCAGAGCTTTGGCCTCCGAGGATGCTGCGGACGGGGGTACACCGCGTGCACGACGATGACGCCATCAGGGCGCTGTTCCAGCGAGCCGACCCCGCCCGGACGCCAGTTGATGCGCCGCTCACCGCGGAGCAGGTCGCGATCCGCGATCGCATTACCCGGCGCGTGACGGCCGCCGCCCCCCCGCGGCGACGTCGAACATGGAGGTGGGCCGCGGCCATCGCGTTGCCCGCGGCGGCGACGATCGCGATCGCGATCGTCGTGGCAGGGAGTCTCACGACCGCGACCCCTGCCGCGGCGTTCGGGCCGCGCGCTCTGATCGTGGAGGCCACGAACGAATCGACCGTAGAAGCCCTCGCCCGCCTGATCGTGACCAGTCAATCGAGTGGACCAGCAACCGACCAAGAGGGCGCGACCTTCCACGAATGGGCTCTAGCGATCTCCGACATCGGCACGCCGCAGGAGTCGACTGTGGTGCAAGCGTCAGTCGTCGAACTCACTTGGAACGGCGACGGCAGCGGACAACGTCGCTTCGTCGCCGGCGATCCGTTCTACGCCGACGGCTCATCCGGCATCCCCACCGACATCGCCCATAAACCTGGCGACCCCCTCAGCTCACAAAACTACAAGCCCGGAGAATTCTCACCGTCCCTTCCGGACTTGACTACTCTCGACCTCCCCAGCGCCGACGCTCTGGTCCCGTTCGGACTGACCCTGGACTCATCGGCGGGCGATCTCGCTCTCTTGCTTCCCGCCGTCCTGAACGAGTGGCAGCCTTCGGCGGCACACGAGGCCCGGCTGCTCGAACTGCTCGGTTCCTTAAGTGGGCTCTCGCTTGATGGTGCGACGACCGACCGTCTCGACCGACCTGCGCTCGCATTTACCGCGACCTCACCCCAGCACAGGCATCGCGAATGGACAGTGCTGATCTCGCCAGAAACAGGGCGGTTCCTCGGCCTCGAAGAACGCACCGTCGGCACCGACCCCGACCTCGCAGTCCCCCCCGGAACCGTCACGCAATACATCGCGTGGCCCTGACCCATAAAGGCCTCCATGAAACGCTCCTTCGTCGCGCTCGCCGCGGCCGTGCTCATCGCCGCCTCGCCGACCGCCGCCCACGCCGCCCCCGCGATCGACGACGCGATTGCGTATGCCCTCGATGCCATACCCGGCGGAGTGGCGACCAGCCCGCACAGCGCAGAATGGCCGGCGCTCGGAATGCGCGCAGACACCCTTACCGGGCGAGCTGTCGGGAGCTGCGCCACCGGCAACATCTGCGCCTACAGCGGAGCGGGCCAGACCGGGACGCGATTGTCGTGGACGACCTGCGGCAGCAAATCTACGGCAGCGCTCGCCCAGGTCGGGTCGATCGCCAATGCGCGCTCCAGCGGAACACTGACCGCCCTCGCCTCCTCCACAGTCCGCGCCACGGCTGTGGCGTCGGCCGCGGCCGACGTGGCGCTCGCCTATCGCGCCTCGATCACGTCGATCCGCTGCTGACGCGGTCCCCCTTCGCGGAGACGACCTACGCGTGGTCAGGCGTAGGTGTGGTGGACGTGCCAGCCGTCTTCGGCAGGATAGACATCGAACACGAAGCTCTCGCCCGCATCGTCGGTCGCTTGGAAGCGCCACCCGTAGAACCCGCGGTTCGCGCCGCGGTCGATGCTCCACACCGAGTCTCGGAGGCGCGTGGGCATGTCTGTGACGCGCCATCTCCGACCCGCGTAGAGCATCCGCACAGGGGCGTCCTGCTCCATCCAGAGAGCGGCGTGGTGCTCCACAGAAGTTGTCTTCACGGTTGGCGAGTCTAGAACATCTGTTCTATCTTGGCTACAGCGATGCCAGACACGCGGAGGGACTTGTGGGGACCAACAGGCGCTACGCCGATTCGATCGATCGGCGCACGAGCGAACGCATCCTGGACAAGATCGCTCGTGAGGGCCGGCTCCAAACACTCGACGCAATCGAGCTCGAGTTCGATCGTCTTGCGGTGACGACCGATCCCAAGCCGGAGGTCGTGCGCGCGTGGGTCCGATTCGGAGTCGTGCCCATCCGTGTGGATGCGGAGGCGTGCATGTGGACCGCAACCGCTGTGGCGATTCGGTTCCGCGCGAACGAGAGGGAGCATAAGTGCTGGGTGTGGCGCGGCGCTGTGGAATCGCCGGCCACTACCCAAGGCACTCAGAGGTAGCGGCCCGCCGATGGAGCCAAGGCAGCGCCCGGGATCGCAGCGGCAGTGTCGTCGGTGTCGGTTCCGACGCGAGCACCGCGGTCGGCGCGTGTGCTCTCGATTTGGTGGATGCACGCGAGGAGTTCGTCCAGGTCATCGCTCACCGCGGGGACGGGTTCTTCCCTCCGCGCATGGGTGGCGGCGTCGTGCGTTGCGCGATCCGCGACGAGGACCTCAACCGCGGTCTCCGCCTGGAGCAGCCACTGGACGGCATCTTCATCCGGCAGGTCGACTCGCTGGCCCGTGAGGCCCTGCGCGCCGCGGGCAGCGCGGCCGAGTTCACGGCGGGCGGCGATTCGAGAGTCGTCGATGGTGAGTTCGGGACGACCGCGAAGCATGGTGTCGGCGATGACTTCGACGGCGTCGCGTTGCCAGTCGGCGATGGCGATCGCCTCGTTGTGGAAGCGGCCACGCGTGAGTCCGACGTAGAGGCCGGCGGCGTCCACGTCGGGCCCGACGACGGCGACATCGGTTGTTTCACCCTGGATGCCGTGCACTGTGGATGCGTAGGCGAGTTGCACGTGATCGGCTGCGTAGTCGGCGCTCACGGTTCGCACGTCGCCGGCGTCGTTGATCGACGCAAGGACGAGTGCGTCCGGCGTGATGCGGCGGACGGTCCAGAGGGCGCGGTTCTCGACCGTGGTCGTGCTGTCGTTTCGACGGGTTTGCACGATGTCGCCTTCGAGAATCCTCTGCTCCCCTGCGCCGACGGCAATACGCTCCGCGCGCAGGTCGCGAGCGCCGAGGCGGCGTTGCTGGATGGCGTCGTTGATTGCCTGAGCTTCGTCGTTGGTCGCGGTGATGAGGGCGATGCGTTGCCGGGCTGCGGCGGCGCGGAAGTAGGCCTCGACCATCACGTCTCTCGCCTGGGTGCGGTCCGCGACGGTATGCACGCTCCCTCGGTCGTGCAGATCGCGAGCGATGGTGAGCGCGTCGGCGCGGGACTCGGGTTCACGGAGCCGGAGGGTGAGCGCGCCGTAGGTGGGGTCGTGAAAGCGGTGCACGTTCGACAGCTCGACGAGCGACCCTGCGCGGCGTGCGAGCGTGCTCATCGCTCCGGAGTGACCCACGGGCATCGCCTGGAGGGGGTCGCCGATCATCGCGATCCCCGCGCCCGTGTCGGCGGCGACGAGCGCCAACGCTTTCGCGGCGTGCAGGTCGACCATCCCCGCCTCGTCCACGACGATCCGGTCACCCTCCGCAAGTGAGAAGCGTCGCGGCCCGGAGTAGACGAGCCCGCGATCATCTCTCTCGCCGACGCTAAGACGCGTCCAACGGGCGGCACCGGCGGCATCCTCTCCCCACCGCCATCCGTAGTCGGCGAGGAATGCATGGAGGCTCGAGCTTGTGGATCCGATCTCCCTCCCGACCACCGATGCGGCCTTCTTCGTGGGTGCGACGACGACCATCCGCCGCCGTTGTAGGTCGAGGGCCCGTTTTGCGACTTTGAGCAGCGTCGTCTTTCCCGTGCCGGCGGGGCCGGTCACCGCGACAAGCCGGTGCGTGCCCGCGACCGCACCCACTGCGACACGTTGATCGTCAGCGAGGTCCGGAGTTCTGGGAGTGGCATCGACGAGGAGGGCGACGTCGCCTGGCGCCAGGTCGACACCCGCGTCCCCGGCAGAAAGCATGTCGAACAGGGCCGCCACGTCGCGCTTCAGCTGGCACGTCGCGGATGCCATGTATCCCTTGATGTGCGCGGGCCGATCGTCCTCTCCGTCCAGCAGGTCGACGATGTAGGCGTTCGCGGCAACGATGACCCGTTCGATGGTGTGTTGCAGTTCTTCGCGGTCCGCGACAACGCCGGATGCCGCGACGGCGCGCATCGCACCGGCTCGAACGTCCCACGCGCTGAACCGTCCGCTGTTCGCGGTGGCGCGAGCATCCGCATCCACTAGCGCGACCGCGGCCAGATGCTCCACATCGAGGTCGGCGATGGACACCGGGTCTCGGAAGCCGGTGCCGTCGTTCAGCAAGCCGGGATCGATCGCTTCGAGTTCGCCACGCACGAGCTGAGTCCAGTCGTCCTCGTCGAGGTGGACGGGCTTTCGGGGACGATCTTTCGCCCACGCGAGCCGGTCGATCTGCGCGAGCACGTCGCGATCCGGATGGGAGCCCGGATGCGCGTCACGCCAGCGGGCGAGGAAAACAGCGCGGTTCGCCTCGATCTGAGTGGACCGACGAGAGAATGGCCTCACGGCGTGCGCGACCTCCGCAATCTCGCCAGTGGCGTCGAGCGTGTATCCGTGGCGGGCGAGCGCCGCGATCCACTGCGGGTCGGTGCGGGCCGCGAGATCACCTTCGGCATTGATGACGGTGTGTAACTTCATCGCCACACGAGAGTCGACGTTCGACCAGTGACCGTCCTCGCCCAGCACTCGCACGTTCAACCACAGGTGACGGTGGGAGTGGGGGTCGAGTGCCCGCGAACGTCGATGCAGAAGTTCGACCACCTCGATCCGGGCAAGTCCTTCCCTCACGCGACCGCCCGCTCCACGGCGCGCATTGAGCGAGCGTTGCCATGTCGTGATGATCCGTTCGCGCAGACGATCTTGCAACGCTTCGTACTCGCCTGCGAGGTCGTCGTGCACAAGCGCGACCAGACTGAACGACTTCGGTGCGTTGATGGTGCCGTCCAGGAGCAGGTCGGCTTGCGGAGACAGAAGCTCTCGCCCGCGGCGCTCTCCCGTCACCGGATCCCGTCCGTCCACCCAAGAGCGAAGCTGCTCAGGCGTGAGCTCGTCGACGTGGATGCCGCCCGAATCGACGACGTAACGTGAGACGGACTGGCCGTCGACGCCGCTGTACGCGGCGAGCGCTTCGACCCCGCGGGCGAGCCGCAGCGACGCGTCGCACTCACCCTTCAACGCGTAGGAGATCGCGGCTCTCACGCCATGCGAGTCGACGCCCCGCTTCCACCGCTGAAGTCCCCCACGCATGAGTTCAGGCTACGCGCGTCCTGCTTATTCCGCTACGGCATTCACATAAAGTGCCTGCGTGCGTCATTCTCTTCTGGCCTTCGACTTCGGGGGCGTCGTTGACCTCGTCGCGTCGCTCGAGTGGGCGCCAGTGTTCTCCGGCTCATCGGTTCTCGGGAAGGGCTTTTGAGGTACCGCTTGAGCGATTTTCAGCGCCCGGGTCTTCTGAGACGGCGCGCGGCGTTGGCTCCAGGGCGGTCACTCGCACACCGCTACCCGCCCGCACGTGGACCGACCATCGGACCGGTCTGAGCGCGCCGCGCAGTCTCATCTCGGCGGCATGACCCCGGTCACGACCAGTACGGCGAACACTCCACCCGCGACAACGAAGAAGATGCCGCCGATGCGATTGAGGTGCACCTGCAGGCGGCGCGTTCGCTCCGAGTATCCGAATCGACTCCCCATTCGCGTGGCCAACCGTTCGACCGCCGCAGGCCGCAAGGCGGCAAATGTGCCGACGCAAATCGCGATAAGAGCCCACAGCAGGATGAAGATGGCGGCGCCGCTCACGCACCAACCATAGACGCGTGGCACCAATCGGCCCACGATCTCGAGCCGGAATCGTGAACGCGCCCACAACCGGCGTTCGCTCGAAATGACTGCTCGCTCGGCGACTCGGTTCCGAGCATCTCGAATGTGTCAGTCGAAGGCAGACGTGTCGCGCACGAAGCAGGCAAGCACAGACGTTGCGAGCATGATCGCAATGACGGAGTTGATGCGGTTGTACTGGTGTCGGGTGACCGCATGTGTCGTCGCGTTGCGACGAAATCCTGGCTCACGATGATCGAGTCCGTACTTGCCACTCATGACGGTTGCCAGTGGCCGCAACGAAAGCGCGAGCCTCCAGCCCTTCCTGCTGAGGTTGACCTGATAGCTCGGGTTGGTCAGCGCGCCTGAGCCCACGCCAAGTGCGCCACGTGAGTGCTGCTCAACGAGGGTGTCCAGCACATTCGTTGCGAGCGCCTGTGCGGCTTCGCCATGACCGTCGCGCAGCGCTGCGATCGATCGTCGAATCTTGTCGGCGAGAAAAAGGGCGCGAGGCGCTGGAAGTGTCGTGCACACTCTCTCGCAGTCGGCGAGGATGCCGCGGTAGTTGTTGCTAATCACGCGTCGTCGTGCGCGGGCGTCTGATGCGTCTAGCAGCAACTGGACGGCGCGTCCGCTCGGCACCCACCCAAGCGGTATGCCGTCGTCGAGCACAGAGTGGATCGCATCCTGTGCATCATCCGCGTCGACATCCACGTCGAGCCAGTTTTCTGGTACTCGGCGTAGCTTCAACGCGCGGATGAGCGGTTCGGAATCGAAGTCGAGGACGAATGGGGGTAACCGGAGGAACGCGCTGGTGTCCAGAGTCTTGAACATCGCGCTGTAGTCCGGGAACTTGAACATCGCGCTCGTGTCCAGAGTCTTGAACATCGCGCTGTAGTCCGGGAACTTGAACATCGCGCTCGTGTCCAGAGTCTTGAACATCGCGCTGTAGTCCGGGAACTTGAACATCGCGCTCGTGTCCAGTGACTTCAACAACGCAGAGCTCTCACGGTGATGTGGCGCCGAGTGGTCATCATCTAGGGAGTGGGACGCCGCGTCGTCGCGCCTGGCCAGGTTCTGCTCGTCGGAATCAAGTGTCACAGATCCAAACAATCACAATTTAGTGCGAGCGTGCTCTGCCCCACCGCCCCTCACCGAGCGCCGCCCGGATGGGGAGCGGCTTGCGCTGAGAGAGGAGGCGGAAGGAGCGGATGGTCGCGCCCGTGGTCCGCTGATCGACCGTCTAGCGCGCTGGCCCAAGCTGAAAGAAGCGCGCTGGGGACCGCAGGACGGCGATGTCCGCAGCCTGGGCCATCCGCCCGGTCGCGGAATCGACAGCCGTCGTCGTGGTGTGGTTGGGTACGAAGCATGACGAGACGGTCCGACTCCATCGACTACGCCGTGGAATGCACCATCTGCATCGACTACGAGGAGTCGGGGGTCACGAATCGTATCGTCTATGAGCGTCCGCAGATGCAGGTCCCGGACAGCCCGCTGACCTCGTTTGATCGCGTGAGGCTTTCGCAATATCCGGACGACGAGGCGCTGACGATCGAGGCGAAGGCCATCTTCGCGGACATGCGGAGAAGTGGCCGGATCAATCAGTCCGCGGCCCTGGGGTCGATCTTCATCGCGCGCACCTCCATAGCGGCGTTGGAGATGAACCTGTAGCGGCTTCTCACGCCTGCCCCGCCTCCTGGTGAGCTCGCTCGACGCCCCGCTTCCGGACTGCCCAACGGTTGGTGCCCGACGGAGAACGCAGCCCTCTAGACGTCTGACATCGGACGACCGCGCGGTACCGTCATGCCGTGGCAAACGCACGGGTGAAGGTGAACGATCGAGCGATGGAGTCAGTCCTGCGTCAGATTCAGGCGAACATCGAGTCGGTTGACAAACAGTTTCGTGCGACCCATGAAGGACTTCCCGTACACGTCATCGTTGCGGACTTCGCCGAGTACGGGCCGGGCGTGGAGCTGGCTGAAGAGGCGTTGCACTGCTACGCGGAGGCAGTGTGCTCAGGCGGGCCGTTCGAATGGCGCCTATCCACCTAGCAACGGGATGAGCGCGAGCACCTGCGCCCCGAGCACGCCGCCGAGTGCGCCCGTTGTCGTGTCGCTCAGGAAACCACCGACAGCGTGAAGGGCGCGGCGGGTACGGCTCGGCTCATCGCTCTCGACACCTTCCCGGACGTCGGCGATGAGAGGAGCGAGCGCAGTCCGCACATCCTCTGGAAGCGCTACGAGCGACTGGTCGACCGCGTCCAGGGTGGCCGTGACGCGAGGGGCCCAATCTTCGACGACTAAGTTCTGCGTCGCCCCGAGGCTCGCGTTGGCGACGTTAGCCGATCCGTGAACAGTGGTCGTGTAGTTGTTCTGCACCGCGGGCGACGTCGTCAGCGCATCGTGCACCGATCGTCCGCTCTCGACGACGAGCCGCCCCTTCACGCTGAGCTTCGGACGGAGGGGGCCTGCGTACTGCCACGCAGACGGCCCGCTGATGAACGCCCTTTGGGCGAGGCGCTCGCCAGCCTTCTCGAGTTCCGCGGGCGTGTAGAGCATGCCGAGAAACGCGGGTGCTGTGGCGAGGTAATCGTCCGGAGTTGGACTTCTGCCGTGTAATTCGGTCTCGTCGTAGAGCCACCGTAGGTAGTCGTCTTGGAGTTGGCGGAGCCGCGACCGCGAATCGGAGCGTGCAATCGCGAACTGCATCGCGACGTCCTTCCCGCGCGGCTTCAGGAAGACGTCGTTCAGACCGCCAAGCGACTTGAAGCCGTCGAGGAGTTGCTGCTCCATCAGCAACGACAGTTCGTCTTCCAGAGAGTCGCGGTCGAGATCAAGGTCTCCGAGGAGCGCGTGCACCGTGGGAACGTCGACGTTCGCGCTGGTCTTACCGCCGGACACTTCGTACACCGCGTGCAGCACGCGCAGCTGCCGCTCTTCGCCGGGCTTCAGTTCAGACACGTCATCAGCGTAGGGCCGGTCGAGGACAGTGTTCTCTCGCCGCACGGGCATGGTTCGTCGGTCGCTGGAGACCTGCGACACTGCTGCCATGGACGCCCTGGATTATGTCGTAGGGGCGTACCCCACTGCGCATGTAGACGACCTCGTGGCGCAAGGCGCCGGCACGGCAGACCTCGTCTTCGTCCTCGAATCACCGCACACGGATGAGCTGATTGCGAAGCATCCGGTCGCTGGAAGGACGGGGCGGGATGCCCTGGCAATCCTCCGCGATCGGCCTCCCGGTGCGGAGAGCCTGGGTGGAGTCGTCGCGCACAACATCAGGGCTGGCGACGCGCGAGTCGCGATTCTCAACGTCTCGACTGTGCCACTGCAAGCGAAGGCGTTCCGGAAACGGACGAGCATCCCCGCTCCGCCGCTGAACGACTGGGGCGTTCTGGACGACATGCGGAATGCGAAGAAGGCGGCGCATGCAGCGCTTGACCCGACGGCGCAGGCCGTTACGGCAGCCTTGCACGCCGACCTGCAGCGCCGGATGCGCGACGTGCCGATGAGCGCCGGTTGCACTGTTGCGGTGTGCGGAGGGTTTGCGCATCCCTTCGGGCGAGCACTGAGCCTGACTCGCAATCAGACATTGATTGAGATTCGGCATCCTTCGAACAAGTGGTGGGAGAAGTCGACCGGCCAATGGAAAGTCAACCTGGGATTGGTCAGCTACCTCTTCCGACTGAGCACCCAGTAGGCCAATACCGCTCGCCAGTAGGGTGCTGAACACCACCGGCTTCCGTTCGACAAGTCAGATGGGTTCCGCTGGCGGCGATCATTCGTGGAGCGGCGGCCGCGGTGAGCTTCGCGGTGCGCGCTGCCGCCATGCGGGACGCTCGGTCGACACCTTCATCTGCGGACCCGACGGCGCCCAGGTGATCGAGACCACCGAGCTACTCATCAAGGACCTGTCCGCCGGCGAACCATCCGAGATTGTCCGCGACGACTCGGTCGCCGACCTCGGCGAGCCGAACGGACTGGGCCGGGTTGTCGGCGGGCGAGCCGGAGCATTTCACAGGGGAGTACTGGATTGAGAAAGCTCCCCTCGATCCGCATTGGATGATCAACCTCGAAGGACTCCCCGATGGCTCAACGGGCGGAGATACCTACCCGGGGACGTTTTCTACCGAGACGCCGGCCGTGGGCTCGGTGTGATCGACATCGCGTGGTCGCCTATCAACCCGCCGGGTTGACCGAACCCCGCTGGCCGGCCTCGGGGTTCGCCGAGCTGGGGGTTCCTACCGGCGGCGAACGCGAGTGGTGAGCATCACGATCCTTCGCGCTGGGCCTCACGCTGAGCCGCTAGCTCGGCTTCGAACTCGGCTCTGTCGGCAGCCGGGATCGAGTTCCGGAGGTTCTGCAGGTCTGCCTCATTCCAGAACTGCGCCGGCGTCACGCCGAGCCAGGTGTGCACGGCGAGGGACCAGGCTTTCGTCGACTCGAGCGCGATATGGCCGATCCCTCGGGCATATGACGCCGGAGTGTCGAACGACGCGCTGACCGCAGCATGTCCTCCGTGAGTCGCCGCGGACATGTGGTCGTAGAGCCCGCTGATGATGGGGATCTCGTCCTTGAGTCGCTGCGTGTACTGGAACCGCGTCTTGGCACCGGTCCTGCCGACTCGGACCTGTGCGACCTCGTCGAGGGTCACGCCGCTCTTGACGCGGCGGATGATCTCAACCTTCGGGCGCCCGCTCTCGAGTCTTGTGGCGAGCTCTTCCCTGAGGGCTCGTGTGCGGGACGCTTCTTCAGCACCTCCGGACTCGATGCCCTTCTCGAGCATCGCTAACAGCGCCGCGTAGCTGCGCGCTGCACGCTCGTCGGAGGAGAGCCCCTGGTGCAGAGTCCAGACCGTCGAGCTCGAAACCTCGGCGATCGACCTGGCGATCGCCATGGCGGGGAGCGGGTAGAACGTGTCGTCCGACAGCAGCACCTGCAGTCCGCGCAGGTGCGAGACGAGCGCGTTCGTCAACGCTTCCAGCCGCTTGATGGAGTGCTCGAACGCATACAGATGCTCTCCGGCCGCGGCGCGCCGAAAGTCGATGCCGCAGGGCGTGTCGGCGGGAGCGCTGTTCACGCGATCGCCGATCTTCCGGTTGGACTTCTCGACATGAGCACGGCACTGAGACACCAGCCGGCGCGCGGCTTCCGATGCGATCTGCATCTCACGGAGGCTCTCATCGGGCGCTGCGTCGCTGGGTGCTCCCTCGAGCGGGGACTGATCATGCAGCGCTGATCCGGGGTCGGTCACGAGCACCATGATGCCGCAGCAGTCGGCTCTCATGCTCAAAGAACGAAAGACCCCGAAGTCCCGCGGCTTCGCGGTCTTCATCTCGGGGATGCGGGGGTCGTAGGTGACTAAACCGGAGCGAGCGACCGCCGGGGTCGCACGCGTCGAGTGAGTCGTGTCGTCGTGTTCCCACCAGCCCGACGACGGAGCCTGATCGCTAAGTGGTCTGATCTGGCCGCGCCGATCTGAGGAGTGATGCCACCGAATGTCAGAACATTCGCGCGGATGCGGATCTCGCGCCTGGTTCCGCGGAGGACTTCGCCAGCGTCACGAACGGCTCCGTCACGACTTTCCAATCGGATTCACCCACGGGAAGCGGGTCGACTCCGCAGCGCGCGTAGCGCAGTGCATCTAGTGGCTGTCCGCCGATCACGAACGGACCGTCGACGGCCCGGGCTACTGACCCGCGATCGCCCTCGACCGGGGCGTCGCTGGTGGTCCGATCGCCGAGGTCCTCGTGTAGCGAAGCGGTGGCTGGGTCGTGCTAGCCGAATGGGCCCGCGATGAAGTTCAGGAACTCGGTACCAAGCGCCGAGATTCGACTGCCACCCTTCACAGCGTCAGCGAACACTGTCATGCTGCCGCCAGGCTGACGCGTGAAGATAGGTCGTTCCTCGATCAGGCCGCGCACCTGGAGATCGGCGGCGAAAATGTGCGCTTCGGCCTCACCACCCGCGATTGGCGCAAGATCTGCAATATACTTATACGCTTCCCCATGCTGCGCGAACTCGCGGAGCATCCGAATGTGCGTGTCAGTGAGATCCTCAATACATCGCAAGAACACCGAGCGCAGGTCAGCTCCGACGTCGTCTGCGGTAGCCAGGCCGACGTGGTAGAGCGCATTCTGAAGCATTCGATGTTTCTCCCGCGATGAGGTCATGGTCGCGATGCGCACCGCTTTCGCAGCCGCATCGTAGAACTCCGGAGTCTCGGCAAGTCGCTCCGGCGAGAGATCGTCGCGACCTTCGATGAGTGCGTTGACAACCGCCGCTATCTCGTTGAGGTATGCATAGACTCGCTCCTGCTCTTGCTGGGCGAAGACCTTCTGGACACCCGACGAAAGCCATCCACCGACGCCAGGGACCAGACTGAGCGCGCCCGCGACAAGCACCTCCGCTAGATCGCCAGCGCCCGTCTCTGGCAGAGACAGGCGCGGGATCTGATCAACCATGTTTGTCCCTTTCTATTTGTCGGTGCGGTCCGACGGTCGGCCGCTCGTTTGAGCTACCAACGCGGCGGAGATACGTGAAGCTAGCATGCACCGCCATCCTCGTAGCGCATGGTCGCCTTTGCATCGGCGCGCGCAAACGTTCCGCTAACGCTTGATGCACGCAGAAGGATCGCCCTGCCGCGTGAACGCAGATTAGCGATGGCCCGCCGCTGGCTGTCTAGCGCGCCGGATACACTCGGCCCGTGCCACTGGAATGGTCTGCCGTGCGTGTCGTCGACGACGACGAGTTCGCCGATGAGCCGCTAGGTACAAAGCAAAAGTTCTGGGTGGAGAACCCCGACGATGATCGACTCTGGTTGTTCAAGTATGCGCGGGAACGCGAAGGCCGCACGCTTGGCGAGGATTGGGCCGAGTGGGTCGTAGCCCAGCTCGGCGACCAGCTGGGGACACCGACCGCGCGGGTGCTTCCCGCGGTGTGCAATCGTCGCCGAGGCATCGTGTCCAGATCGGTGATCGATTCGATGGTCGACGCTCGTCTAGTTCACGGAAACAGCCTCCTCGCCGAGCTGGACTCGAGCTACGACTCCACCCTGGGCCGAAACAACCCCCGATACACCGTCATTGCGGTTAAGGCGGTGCTCGAGGAGGTGACTGCACCCGTCGAGTTCACTGGTCCAGCGGCGATGAACGCGTTCGACGTATGGGCCGGATATCTCACCCTCGACGCATGGGTGGCCGGCAGAGATCGTCACCACGAGAACTGGGGCGTTCTCAGTAGTCAGCGAAGCCGCTCGCTGGCGCCTTCGTATGATCACGGCAACGCTCTTGGATTCCAGGAGCGATCGGCGCACCTCGAGGAACTCCTTGCACATCCCGCGCGCATCGATCATTGGCTCGCGCGAGGGCGCAGCCATCACTTCGCCGGGCGCCCTTCCCTCGTGGACCTAGCGCACGAGGCACTGCAGTCAGCTTCAGCGGTCGCCCGAGGTTACTGGAACACGCAGCTGACGGCACTAGATGAGAGCGTCGTGAGCGATATCGTTCATACAGTTCCACGCGAGATAATGTCCGACCCGGCGCATACATTTGCTCTCAACATCCTCAACGCCAATCGAGAGAGGCTCCTCCGTGACTACCCAGTCAATTAGGTTGCCAGATCGTCAACAGAGTTCTGTCGAGCGAAGCCTGCTTCTTGTTTGGCAAGACCGCTCCGATCGACGGTTCGTTCCCGTGGCCGAGCTGAACTACCTCGCCGACGGTCGATACGTCTTCCAGTACTCGCACGACGCCCGAAACACCCCCGCCTTCTTCCCACTTGACGAGTACCCGGACCTTTCGCGCACCTATGTAAGCGAATCGCTGCCAGTCTTCTTCGCCAACCGAGTGATGAGTTCCGAACGCCCGTCCTACGATCGCTACCTCCATTGGCTTGGACTTGAGAATCGCGTGTCGTCGGAGATCCCGCTCGAGATCCTCGCGCGCACTGGCGGCGGAAGAGCCACCGACACCTTCCACGTCGTGGATCGCCCGCTCAAGGGAGAGAAGAGTTTCGTCAGTCGGTTCTTTGTATCTGGAGTCCGCCATGTCGAGGACCCTGACGCGGCGCTAGCCGCTGTGCGATCCGGCGACCGGCTGGTGCTGCGCAAACAGCCCGATAATGTCAAAAACGCCAGAGCCGTCATCATCGATCTGGAAACCGGCGCTCAGCTTGGCTGGGTCCCCGACTGGCTGTGCGATGAAGTCACCGGGCTGCTAGACGAGGGCTGGTTTCTCGACCTGATGGCGGAGCAGGTCAACCCAGACGCGCCAGCCCACACTCGGGTGCTCTGTCATCTTGCCGCTAGGCGGCCATAGTCGACGCACGTTGACGTCCCGCTAGGGGGCAGCGCCCGAATAGGGATCGGCTGATCGCCTATCACGCGCATGTCGACCCCATCGCCGTCGACGCCCCGCGGCGAGCCGGTGCCGTCAGTTCTTGCCGCGGCTTGTCAAGATGGCTCCAGATCCCGACTGAGCGACGACGGCAGCGCCTTGCTGCCGCTAGCGTGGGGGCGAGCACGGCTAGGCAATTGGAGCTCGAGTGAAGCGAACCGACTGGGGAAGCATTCCCGCGCTTGAGGACTTCTTTGGGGAGAGACTTTCCGCCTCCACAGTGAAGCTCACGCACACGATTCCTCTCGACCAGCTCGAAGAGCTCGCAGAACGAGTGGGCCGTTCTCCTGTACGAGTCCAGCAATCGCTTGGCCTGCGGGCGCACTCACGAGCCACGTCCAGTGACTTCGACCTGCCGCCCGCGCTTCGCGCCAAGGGGTGACGTCCCCGGGAGTGGTGTAGTTCTCGGCCGGGTTGTCTTCGTCGTAGACGTTGGTGAGCCATCGTGCGATGGTCAGTGAGAACCGATCAAAGTCACTCACAGAAAGACATACGCACGATGGCTCTCTAGACCAGTCTGCCCTCCTCGAGATCCTCGGGGAACTGAAACTCACCGACGTCACCGATCGGATCCGGACGGCGACCGAGACGCTCTACCAGGAGCTGATCGAGGCGGAAGCGGCCGCGTTCATCGGCGCGGCACCGTTCGAACGGTCCCCGGCTCGGACGACGCAACGCAACGGGACCCGTCCCCGCACGCTGACGACCACGACGGGGGATTTGGAGTTACGGATCCCGAAGCTGCGGCAGGGGTCGTTCTTCCCGTCGCTGCTGGAACGCCGCCGCCGGGTCGATCAGGCGCTGTTCGCGGTCGTGATGGAGGCGTACGTCCACGGCGTCTCCACGAGGAAGGTCGATGATCTGGTGAAAGCGCTCGGCGCCGACACCGGGATCAGCAAGAGCGAGGTGTCCCGGATTTGCGCGAACCTCGACGAGGACGTCGCGGCGTTCCGAGACCGGCCCCTCGCGGACACCACGTACCCGTACGTGTTCCTGGACGCAACGTATTGCAAAGCCCGCGTCGGGAAGCGCGTCGTGTCTCAAGCAGTCGTCGTCGCGACCGGCGTCGCCGCAGACGGGCGTAGAGAAGTTCTCGGCTTCGAAGTCGGCGACACCGAATCGCAACCGTTCTGGACCACGTTCCTCCGCTCGTTGAAGGCCCGTGGGCTCGACGGCGTGAAGCTCGTGATCAGCGATGCTCACACCGGGCTGATCGCCGCGATCGACACCGTCTTCGTTGGCTCGAGCTGGCAGCGGTGTCGGGTGCATTTCATGCGAAACGTGCTTTCGAACGTCCCGAAAGCGACGGGACCGATGGTCGCATCGATTATCCGGACGATCTTCGCCCAACCCGACACGGAGCACGTGTTCACCCAGTTCCACGAGGTCGCCCGCATGCTCACTCGCTCGCACCCGAAGATCGCCGGCATGCTCGAAGACGCCAAGAACGACATCCTCGCGTTCTGCCAGTTCCCGACCGCGCACTGGCGACAGATCTGGTCAACGAACCCGCTGGAACGGGTCAACAAAGAGATCAAACGACGCACCGACGTCGTCGGCACCTTTCCCACCCCCGCCGCGCTGCTACGCCTGGTAGGGCACGTCCTCATCGAGCAACACGACCGAATGGGACGGCGCCGACTACTTCAGCGAGCACTCCATGAAGCTCCTCGACCTTACCGAACAGGAGGTCGCGATCCCCGAACTCGCTGCGGCATAATCACAGAAGCTGAACGCGCACGGTGTCGAGAAACTCCACCACACAGCGGGACGTCACCATGCGTGCGTCCAGATAGAGCGATGGGCATTGCAGTTAGTGTCCCCGACGTGGACCGGTTCGCCTCATAGTCGGTTCGCGGCCTTCGGCGTGATGTCGTTCAGCACCACCGTGGGGATCATCCCCTGGTCTACGGACATCGAATGTTGGCCCGGTGGCCGGGATCAGAGGACCTCCGAAGAATCTTCATTCGCGGCACGCAGGAGGGTCGGCACGAGGCCTTCAAATCAAAGGTCGCTCGCCTCCTAGATGGTGCGGGCGCGCAGCATGGGGCTCACGCTGATGCAAGGCAGTCGAGGACCCAAGCACTGAAGGACGAGGTAACTCCGCCGGACTGTTCCAGGGATTCGGTCTCATGATCCCAATAGACGACCTCGTCCGGTCGGGATGAGGTTGTGTCGAAGCAGAACAGATTGCCGCCGCCGTCATTCCTGATCGGAATTAGGTGGCGGGGCAGCCCATAGTCGGTGTGTTCGTCTCTCGCGATCGCGAGTAGGTCCCGCCTCGGTAGCACGTCTTCGCCGAGTCCATTGAACTCATAGTGCTTCACGACGAGCCACCCATACTCACGAAGAAACTCCACATACTCGTTGGGCAGTGGTCCGAGAGTTCGGATTGCCACATCGATCTCGGCGGCGGAGGCTCCCCGTCCGTGTTGCGTAGTCGGTTCGGCAGCAAGTACCTCGCGGAGTCGCTGGTAGGTCATTAGGTGTTCCTCCCTTTAGCATCCATCGAGTCGTGGATGGTTGATTTTGTAGTTGGGACCTAGACGGTGCTCTGTGCGAGTCATCCCTTGCAGATTGCTGGGGTGATTCGAGCCGCCTTGGCTGATCGGACGGAGGTGGTGCACCTCCATTGGGTGTCCGTCGATCCCAGTGGGCGGCACACCGTGCCGCCGCATGCCCGCCAACTCATCGGCACTGTAGTTGCCTGCGTTGGTGATCGCCTCTCGTTTCCAGTACTGGGAACGAATCTTGTTGTCGAACTCCCGCCGAACCTCGACCGGAGGGCGCCGCTGCCCGTCTTCATCTTCTGGCTCGCACCTTTCATCGCGCTCGGGTTCATCGTTCTGCGGTGGTGTTGCGGGTGTGCTGATTTCCAGGGCTGCTGCCGCTGCAGCGGCACCGGCGGCGGGAGTGACAGCCCCAAGGGCGGTAACGAGCCCGGGAGGAGCGCAAACGCCGGCAAATGCCCCTCCGATGGCAGCGCAGGAAGTACCCGCCCCGACACCTCCGCAACTCGATGAACCCGGGCACAGCACAGCGGGCTGCCAGCTGCCCGCACCGGGGAGGACTGCCGCGTTGGGCGCTAAGAACGGTTCCGGGTACGCCCACGATGGCTTGTCGATCCCGAACCTTGGCATCGCTTCGTAGAAGCTTGCCAGCTCGGAATCTGTGAAGATCGGCCCGATCTCGGGGACATTTATCGGCCCGATCGTGGGGATGTTCAGGGGCCCGAGTGTGGGGATGTTCAGGGGCCCGAGTGTGGGGATGTTCAGCGAACCGATCCTGGGGATATTCAACGACCCGATCCTGGGGATATTGAACGACCCGATGTTGACGTTGGAGGCGTGGATCGAGCTGACGGAATTGACGTTCGCGCGGCTCGCAGTGAGACTCCCGACGTTGACCCGGGGTACGTCGACGCTGATGTTGGCAATTCGGTCGAGGTTCTCCAAATACGCTGTTGCGCTGGTAAGGCCGAAGTACCCGAGCGTACCGCCGAGCATCCCGGCCAAGGCAGTCCACCCCAGGGCGTTCGCCGCTGCTTCGAGCGCCGCTATACCGATGATGGGCAGGACATACCAATGCCCTGATGGGTCGTGGTAGCTGAGGGGGTTGCCTCCTGCATAGGCGTAACGGTTTTCCTGATCCAGGGGAACTGTCACGTCGTCGCGGCTTACGAATGTTGCTGTCGCCGGGTCATACCAGCGCGCATCCATGTTGACGAGTCCTGCCGCCATGTAGTCGCCTTGGTAGCCCAGGGGTCCCGCTGACTCTGCGCTGCCGAATGGGTCGTACACCCGTCCAGCGACGGTCCCGGATGCGGCGTCAAATGAGCCGATGAGGTCGCCGCGCACGTCGGTGAAAACCCGGTTTCCGTCTGCTGCGATCGGGCGACCGTTCGTGTCGCGGGCGAAGTGGGACTCTCCGATTGTGCTCGGGTCGCGGTCGAGTCCCGCGTACTTCAACAAGGTCGATCCGTCGCTCGCGAGTCGGCCGAGCCCGTCGTAGGTGAATTGGTTCGCTCCCGCACTGGCAAGCTGCCCAAACGCGTCGTATTCGTACGAAACACCGCTGGCGGAGAGTCGCCTTCCGTCGGGCGAGTAGCTCAAAGGCGCGCCGTTGACCGAAGTCAACTGGTTGCGCGCGTTGTATTCACGTTCCTCGTTATCTGAGTTGGTCAGGTTTCCGGCCGCGTCCCACTGCAGGGTGTGCTCTTCGGCAGAGTCTTTCCAACCAACGAGTCGGTTCCGAATGTCGTACGAATACTCTGTCTCCTCGTTACCGTTGCGAGTCGACGTGAGAGCCGTGCGATTGCCCGCGGCGTCATAGGCGTATGTATCCGACAGGAGCACGTTCCCACCCGCGCTGAACCGCTGGCTGGTGAGATTCCCAAGCCGGTCGTAATCGAAATTCTCAGTTGTCCATTGCGCAGGCTGGGCAATGGAAGTCAGACGGCTGCCCGTGTACGCGTAGGTGTATTGCGTTCCATCAGTTGATGTCATCGCCGCAAGGCGGGATTCTGCATCGTAGGTGAAGGATGCTGTCCCGGCGTCATCGCTGCGTTCGAGAAGGTTGCCATCGAGGTCGTAATCGAACTGTGCCGTCCCGGCCGGGCCGTCGGCAGAAACCAGGCGTCCCAGTTCGTCGTAGCCGAACGATTGCACACCGTCCGGATGCTGTGCCCTGATCAGGCGGCCGTTGAGGTCGTAGCCGAACGTCCGGGTCGCGTCACCGTCCGCTGATACCGCATGCTCGGAGGCGAGGTTGCCGTCTAGGTCGTAAGTAAACGCTGATTCGCCGCCTCCCGGACGTGACTCGTGGACGGGGCGGCCCGAACCGTCGTACTGCCATGTCCAGGTCCTATCTGTCGCGCTGGTTGCACCCGGTACTTCAGGTTCCGCAACGGAGGTGACCAATCCGTTGGCTGCGTAGGCATATTCCGTTGTCGCATCATTTGGGTCTGTATACGAGGTGGCGTTTCCGTCTTGGTCGTACCCGATCCGCGCTGTCGCGCCGTCTTCGTAGACCACTTCGTCGAGCAGGCCGTCGGCGTCGTACCCGAACGAGCGCACTCCTCCGAGAGGATCGACCTGGCGTGTCAGTAGGCCGCCAGCGTCGTAAGCCATATTTCGGCTCCGAATTGGTGTGCTCGTTGCTGTGTCGAGGATCGTGGTTCTCGTGGGGTTGTCCCGCGCGTCGTAGTTGATCCACGTTGTGGTTCCGTCGGAGCGCTTCTGTTTGACAACGCGTCCAGCTGCGTCTCGGGCGAGGGTCAGCTCAGTGCCGTCGACGCTGACAGTAGAGATGAGTTCGTCGAGCGTATTGAACGTCGCCGTCGTGACCCTCCCCTCGGGAGAGACTGATCGCGTGAGGTTGCCGCGATCGTCGTAAGTGAACTTGCTGATCGCGACTTTGTCGCCGACGGGCGTTCGCTGTTCGATTACGCGTCCCAATGCGTCGTATGTTGAAAGACTCGTAGCTCCGGAGGGATCGGTCTCGGACACTTGATTTCCGAAACGGTCGTAACCGAACTCCGTCACGCGATCTGGTTCGTGGGCGCGGCTGCGCGTGACGGTGGTGTTCTGCCCCCACTGGTCGTAGTCATAGTACGTGCTGACCCCGTCGGCCGCTGTGTATGCAGCCACGCGTCCGGATGACGTGTACTCCCATGTCCGCGGCGTGGATACCTCACCAGGCTGGTGCCAGTCTAAGGCGGCGGTCTCGCGATCGTAGTTGTCGTACGAGCTTGTCGTTACCGCTCCAGATGGACGCTGCACGGAGGTGACGTTGCCGAACGCGTCGAAGCCGGTGGCTACCACTCGATCGGAGCCATTCGTGTGGGTGGTCACACGGGTGCTGCGGTTGAGGGTGTCCCAAGCGACTTTCTGCTCGATGGGATCACTCGTCGTCGACCGCGCATCGATAGTCGATGTGATTCGACCGAGCGCATCACGTGAGTAGGTGGTGACCGCCGCGTCAGGGTCGTTGGGTGTGGCGCCCACTTGCACTCTGATCACATCCCCAGCATCGTCATACTGGTAGGCGGTCGAACGCAGACTCGAGGTCGCGGTAACAGTCTCCGCGGTGACCAGACCGCGCGGATCGAACGACCGAGTGATCTGTCGAATTTTCGCGCCTTCGTCGAGGTAGTTCGACCCAGTCGATGTTGTGATGCTCACGGGGCGGCGAGCGTTGTCGTACCCAATCGCGGTCGTCGCGCCTCGCTGCTCGGTTGCCTCTAGATCTCCGGCGCTGTTGTAGCCGTTCAGCTCTTCGCGCACGCTGCGCGTCGTGCCATCGGGCTGCGGGACTTTAGCCGTAACGGAGAGGAGCTTATTGTCCTCGAAGTAGGTGATAGATCGTTCGACTCCGGAGCGGTTGATCTGGGTTGCCAGACGGCCGGCACTGTCGTACGTGTTTTGCTCGAGCACGATCTCTTGAGCTGTGGGGCCTCCGTCGACGGCACCAATCGCAACTCGTTTCGCGAGGTCGCCCTGTGCCGTGTAGTCGAGGCGCGTCGCATGGCCGTCGGCGTCGGTTACGCGTACGAGCCGGCCGAACTGGTCGTATTGGCTTGTCTGGCGCACGCTACTGTCGGGGCCAACTTCTGTAAGCGCCCGGCCGAACCCGTCGAGCGTGTATGTAGTGACGCGTTCGGCGTCGCCAAGCAGGTCCGTCTGGGTGACCGAGGTCACATATCCAGCGAGATTGCGGGTGTACTTGGTGCGAAGTTGATGCTTATCACCGGATACCGCGTCGGTCGCGGCTGGCTCCGTGATCGTTTCGAGCATTCCGGCGGCGTCGTAAGTGTAGGTAGTGATCTGACTCGCGACGTTGGGCCCAGCGACGGTCTTGGAGGTGAGACGACCTGCCCAGTCGTACGAGTAGCTGGTTTTCGCTCCCCGTGGGTCGGTCGAGCTAGCCAACTCGCCCGCCTTGGTATACACGAAGCTGGTCACTTTGCCGGCGGCGTCAGTTGATGTCTTGAGGAGGCCCTTCGGGGTCGTCCCTCCGCCGACTGCGGCCTCGCCGCCGGTCGTGTACGCGTATCGCGTCGTGATACGTGGTCCTGCCGAGGTTCCTCCGATGAGGGCGGAGATCTTTCCGGACGCGTCGTACTCGTACTCGGTTGCTGCTTGCGCGCGAAGCTCGTCGAGAGTTGGCGCAGTCGTGATGTAGAGCTGGGAGTACGGCTTGGTTGCAATGCGCAGTTTTCCTGCAGCGGCACCGTCTGTGTAGTACTGGTATCGCTCAGCGGGAGTCCAGATTTCCCTCGAATCCGTAAAGGCGCGTCCGATCGTTCGCTCGGTGACTGCGCCGTTGGCGTTATACGCGAGTTGTATGTATGAGTCTTGAGCGGATTTGTACGCCGCGGTTCTTCCGAATTTGTCGTACTTCCAGAGCTCAACACCGCCTCGACTGTTCGTGAGCTTTACGACGCGTCCAGCCGCGTCAACCACGTATGTGTCGGTGGCGCCGGAGCCGTTTGTGACCGCGACTTGCTGCGCGTTGTTCACGGTCGACGAGGTGAACGATGAAGTTCCCTCTGGGGTTGAGACAGAGGTTGCACTGGCACCCGAGTAGACGACACGCGTAGTCACTGCGCCGGTGGGGCCGGTCACCGTTGAAAGCTTCTGCGGAGACGACGTGTACCCGTATTTTGTGCAGGTCGGCGTTGATGCAGGGCGGCAGGCAGAAGTGAGCAGATCACCAGAGTAGGTGTACGTCCACTTCGCGGGAGTGCCAGCGGGAGCACCGTTTTGCGTGACCGTCGATACCTTCGAGCCCGACCAAGTCACGCCGAGTGAGCGACCAGATGCGACATCGGTGATGGTCGTGATCTTGCCATCGGATGCACGAGAGAACGTTGTCACGTACCCGTCCGGGGTGGTGACCGATGCGAGGTCGTTCGTATTGAACTGCACGATCTGGCCGGATGCCTCGGTGAGCCGAAGGCTGCACGGGCTTGAGCAGCCAACGAGCTTGAAGGCCGCCGTGCCTGGGGTCGGTATGAATGCACCGTTCGGATCCTTGCCGAAGGCGATTTCGTGTCCGTCGGCAAGGCGGATGATCTTGGCTGCAGTTGTGTCCGTCACCGCCATGTCGAGTATCGATGACCAGCCAAGTCCAAATGCGCCAACGCGTGCCACGGAGGAGGAATAGCCCCGCTCTATCGCCAGCGATTCACCCACCGATGGCAGCGCCGCATCTACTGCCCCGTGCTCGAAGTGTCGGTCTGAGAGACTAACGCCGAGAACCCGTGGGACTTGCGAATCCTTTCCGATGGCGCTGCCCGCGGGCAGCGCTACGGCGGTCCCGAAAGAACGTGTGGGGTCAAATAACGTTGCCAGGTAGGGGTTGTTCCTGGCCGACATGCTCCAGGTGTAGGCGCTGCTCCAAGTGAGCGCTCCTGATGGGATCGTCCACGATGCGGTCGTGATCCAGCCGGAGTCCGCCACAAGCGAGTTGCCGGCGGTCCCGCCTCGGAGGTAGACGGTAAATCGGTACTCGTATTGCTGATTGGCTGCGTGCCTCAGTCCTCCGACGAGGGTGGGCGTGAGCGTGGCGAGCACCGCTTGCGACGTAGGGGAGACTGGCTTGGTTTGAAAGTCGCCGGTTCCTGGTGCTGCGAGTGTTGATCCCGTAGAGAACCATCGTTCGTGGTTTACGAATGGATCTCCCGAGTACCACCCGTTGTTGCGTGCAGACACGATCCACTTGTAGGTGGTGTTCGCCGCGAGTTTGCCCGCGGGGACGGTGAACGATCCACTGATCCAGCCGGAGTATGCAACTGCTGGTACCCCGCTCCCGCAGGAGTTCGACGATGCGCTCCCCGATAGTGCGCACACTGTGTACTCGTACTCGACTGTCCCCGTGAGGCCGTTCGGAGCACCAACGAGCGTGGGCCTCACCCCGAGATTCTTGGCGTCATCAAGGGGCGTCAGCTCGTGAAAGCCTTCGAGGGTACCGGCCGGAAGATCGAGACCGCCGGTGGGGGCCTCAGATGTGAAGTCGGGAAAAGATGTTCGCTTGGAACGCTCGGAGATGTAGGGAGCAGTCAGCTGCGGCACCGCTTCGGGTGCTTGCGCGGGAACGACTTCCACTCGGTTCGGTGTCGAGCTAGTGTCATCTGCTGCTGCCGCGACGGGTTGAATTCCCGCGAGAAGCAACCCAAGGATCACGACGCCCGTCAAGATGCGCGAGTAAAGCACGCGAACTCCAATGTACTGTGCTGGCCAACAGGCAACACAGAGACGATCGGGGGGAGTCAAAGTCGCTGCACTGTTTTTTCACAGGCTAGCAAATTACCGACCGTGCAGTTCACGTCCTCCGCGGCGGCGATACGCACGCCAGCAGATCACATATTTCATGCGCTCCGGGTCGACGCGAGATGCCCCGTCTTCGCCTTCGAGAGTCAGCGCCCAGACGGCGACTTCAGCGGCTTGCCCCCAGCATCGACGCACACCTCCGTGGCAGCTGTGGCCTCCGCCTTAAACTCAGCGACCGCATCACGAACCCGCTCACCGTCGCCTATCCCGGCCTCAGCCGCCGCTGCAGTCTCCTCGGCCAGGGCCTCGATCGCATCCGAGAACCGTTGCGCGGCAGACGCGACAGCGGGGTCCCAGTTTCTCCGACGTCCGTCGAATTCTTCTCCGGCCGCGGCAATGTCCTTGACCGCGGCGGCCGCGTCACTATCGAGCTGGGCAAATCCGTTGGCGATTCCGGTCGACGCGAGACCGACAGACGTCGTGAACTCCCCGCAAGAGTCACCGATCGCGACCGTACTACAGCCGCTGATCATCCCGACTGCGATAGCTAGCCCTGCGGCGACTGCGGCGCTGCGGCGCACGTGTGTTGACATCACTTATCTCTCTAATACGGATGGCGATCCTTGTCGCCGACCCCTCGACCTCTTTGGTTGGCGACCAAACGCTATCGCGCTGCCGTGCAAATCCATGAAACGGTCAACGGGGCACACAACGCCCGCATAGTTGTCACTCCGTCAGGGATTGACGCCCGGCCTCTCGCGATCGCTGCTTTATGATGCGTCGCCGAGGACGTTTCGATTCGTGCCGCGCGACCATCGATATCCAGCGTTCAGCTGTGGCTTTCGAATGCTCGCGACCATACTCGCATTGATCGCACTGGTGTTGGTGCTTCGACTGTGGGGCTCCGCCCTGGTGCAGTTGAACGCTGCACTCAGTACATGCAGGATGCAGAGAGCGCATCGATCGCCTCGAGGCAGCCCTCACGTTGCTAACGGAGAGGGCCACGAGAGGCGAGTAGGCGCTCGCGCACGCGGCACCCCCCAAACTCTCGATGCCCGTATAGCGATCCTTCGGCGCGCGGTCTGGTAGCCGGTTCCCAACTTGACTGCGGGAGGGTGGCGATTCGCCGAGCGTCCGGTGTCGGACCAGCGAACGGTCAGCCGCGTCGCGTTCTAGTGCGCGACATCTTCAGCGCATGGGGTCGGTGCGTTCTGCGATCGTGATTGCGTCGACGAGCGCGAGACTGCACCCACGACAGACATAGCCACGCTTTGCCGTCTCGAGTACGGTCCCGCATTCGAGACACCGTGGCTGCTGCACGTCGGCGAATGGATCCACAATCCGCGACCCTACGCCGACAGGGCGCGACGCGCGAGCGGCACCCGCTCGTGAACAGACGGCGCCACTCCTCCGGACTCCCGCCGTCGGGCGCATCGAAACTAAGGTGGACGCGGGAGGGCTGATGCCTGAAGTGCCAAGGTGGCGTCTTGATGACGTAGCGGCGTACGACGAGATGCGTGAGACCGCGGCCACGGTCGCTGCGGCGTTGATCGCGAGCCAGGATGCGCTTGCGGCGGCATCCATTCTTCGGGACGCGGCAGCCGTGCATTCATTCACGCGCGCCAAGATCGACACCTTCGCCCAACGCCTTACAGGCGGGGAGAGCGCGTCATGACCACTCCAAAACTTCTCAGCGCGATAGATGACTTCGACCGCTCGATCTGGCCGAGCTTGGTGGGCGACAACGCCGCACTGCGACGTCCACGGCTACACCTCGTATTGAGCTCATCCGCGAGCGGACGCTCTCGGGCCACCGGTGCGCTCGAGGATGCTGGCGTTGTCTTGAACTCTCGGGATCTCGAGGTGATGGCGCTGGCGACGGCCTCGTCCACCGCCGCCGACTCGAATGAGGTGGCGGCCCAGTGGATCCAGCGGGGCCTAAGAACGGCACGTGAGCGGCGCGTGAACGTGACGCTGGAGGGGACGTTCCGCTCCCCCGCCCTCGTAGTCGGCCTCGCGCGGATGTTTGCGGATGCCGGGTACGAGACGCACGTCGCGACTGTAGCGGAACGCGTCGCCGAGGTTCGGATGGCGGATGCGTCGCGGCGGTTCGGTGCCGAGCTGCATCAGCGCCGCACGAGTATCCCACCAATCGTTGACAGAGATCTCGCAGCTGTCGCGCCGCTCCTCGCCGCGGTCGTCGAGGCGAAGGCGACCGATCGCGTCACGATCCTCGATCGCGCCGGCGGTGCCATCGTCGACAGCACAGCGGACGACCCCGAGTATGCGCTCGCGGCAGACTCGTTCACCGAAGCCGCGGCTCGTCCGCTCGGAACCCTGCGTTCCTCCGCATGGTTGAGCGAGCTGCGGCACATGACTCGTTTCCTGGCTCAGCAGGGCTCGGCACCACGGTGGGCCGTCGACGAGCTCATTGCCCTCCACGAGACGGCGCTGTCGGAGATTGTGCCCGAGCTGCCGATCCCTGCGGATTCGGAGACGAAAGTGGTGCAAGTGGCGCGACTGTCGGAGTCGCTGGCGATACTTCGAAACTCTGTGACTTCGGCAGTCCCGGAGGACCCGACGGCGTCGATCGCCGTCGCGCAGACCGCCGGCGTAGATTTGGGTCGGTAGCGACTGCTCGCTAGCGCAACAGGCCTTGTCGAACCGGTGCGGAGGCGCTGGTGGATGCTTCGATGCGCTCGGCTGCGGGTTGCGCCTGTCGGGCGTTGTTGCGAGGGAACATCATCTGGTGCAGGCGTCGGAGGCGTGCCGGATCGTGGTCGGGCGCGAGGTGTTGCACAGCATCCAGAAACGCTTCCGCCCGAATGCGTCGTGCGAGCTCGATAGCGGTGTCGTAGGCGGGCTTTCCAGCGATGTGTCGGGCGACGGAGTCGAGTCGGATCTCTTCGCGGATGCGGTCACGGTGCTTCTCGGTGAATCTCGTCACCAGGCCGGGGAGGACGTGTTCCCAGAGGGCGCGCTCCGCGTCGATGTCTCGCGCTGCGTTGAGCCGCTCTTCCAGGGATGATGCGTCGCCGCCGACGGTGGCGCGGTGGGACTCGGCTCTCATGAGGCGCGTGTAGGGGGCGCGCATCTCGAGTTGAAGGTCTCGTTTCTGAGCCGCGGTGCGGCGGACCGAGAAAAACGCGTCGGCGGCGCGTTGGTTGGCGCGCTTCTGGTCGGCGTAGACAGCGTGTGTGCGGCGCGGCGGAAGACCGAGTTCTTTCAGCCGCGACCGGCGGCGAGAGTTGGTGCGTGAGCGGGCGCGTTGCGCGTCGACGTCGCGGTGGTACGCGCGCCGCTGATAGTCGGGATCTTGCTGGCGGCGCTTCTCCGCGGCGACACGGTTGGCCGCGCGCACGGCGTCGGCATTGACGTCGCGCCAGCGTTCGGAGGCGCGACGCGACTGCTCGACCACTCGCTCCGGATGTTTCGCGCGGTAGCGATCGCGATACTCGCGGACCTTGTCGGGGTGATCCTCGCGCAACTGGCGGTGGCGTGCGAGCTGCTCCTCCCGGTGCTCGTGGTATCTCGCGCGATCCCTGACGCTACGCGCGGCCTTCGCCTTGCGCGCCGCGGCGGCGCGGCGCATCTGCTCGCGGTTCTGCGCGCGGGCGCGCTCAGGGTTCGCCGCCTTCCATTTCCGCGCCGATTCCCGCGCTTTCTCGCGTTGCTCTTCGGAGTACCGAGCCCGGCCCGTTGGCAGCTCATCGTTCCGCTCGATGGAGTCGTCGCCGCGCGCGCGTCGCCACCCTCGAGCACGTTCGTCGGGCTGCTCTTCGGCTTCCACTGACGTGTCAGCGGTCGGTGACGGCGCCGTAGATGGCGGTCGTGAAGAGGTCGCGCGTGCCGGTCGGATCCATGATGACCCGCGCAACGAGATCACGGAACTCCGCGTCATAGCTGAGGTGAGGGGCGTCATCTAGAACCCAGGTGATGTCGCTCGCGAGGGAGTAGTCGCTGTCGTCAGCGGCGATCTCTGGGTAGTACAGGAGCGCGAGCGTAGCTGCGCGTTCGATGATGCGGTCTGCAGTGACTTTGTTCACGAGAGTTTCCTTTGTTCAGCGGGCGTGGGGCTTAGAGGTGACGGGTACCGAGGCGCTCGAGGAGCGAGTCGGCGGGCGCGAACTCGTCGCGGGGACGCCGGGGAGGCGCAAAGGGGGAACACGCGTCCGACATCGCGGGCACGACGGATGCCGGCGGGGAAGTACTCGCCACGCACCGCGAGAGCGGGGTCGGCGATCACCCAGTGGCAGGGCTGCGCGAACCAGACGGTGAGGTCGAGTTCGGCTTCCTCCGTGGAGCGCGCCGAGACGCCGACAATCTGCCCATCGGCGAGTTGTGCGGTGTGCCACTGGCGGTTCTTGTGCCAGACGCGTCGGGCGGCGAGGGTGGCGTCGATCGCGAGGCGCCGCGCAACACATTCGTCCTCGCTGGCGGTGTGCGCGCAGATCGGGATCGCGTCCCGGATCCGCTGGCCGGCCTCGGCAAGGGATTCGCCCGCGACGGGGACGGTGGGTTGGGTGATCATGACGATCCCTCCTACAGCGAGCGGCCTGGTGTCGAGGTTCCGGAGTTCGGACGGTGCTCAGGTTCGGACTCTGCAACTCCGGGAGTGCGGGAATTGCGGAGTGCGGAGGTAACGGACTTCCGGAGTTCGGGTTCGGTCCCGCCGCGGAGGTAGCTGCGGTGATCAAGGAGGAGATCGATGGCGACGCGGATGAGGGTGTTCTCCGTGATCCGCTCGCCCTTCACGGATCGCGCTCGCATGAGCTGACGCACCAGCGTCCGGAGCTCGGCAATCTGGTCGTCGCGCAATCGCACTTCCTTGCGTTCGAGGCGCGCGAACATCGGCTCCTCAGGGATATCCCGAGCGGCCTCGTCAGAGGAAACCCGGTCGATGGTTCTCGCGAGGTGCGTCGAGAGAGTGGTTTTAGGCATAGTCACCACGCTCCGATGCCCGCGGTGGAGAGGTGGTCGGCCACCTCGTGGCTGAGCGCGGTGATGTCGGCGATGGCTCCCGCGGTCCGCCTGTTGTCCGGCATCCCGGTGATCAGGTGGCCGAGGAGGGGTGCGTCCGCATGTGCCTTGTACAGGCGAAGGGAGTTTGCCGTGCGCGCGTAGCCGAACTCGGAATCGATGAGCTCCTGCCACTTGGCCATCTGATCCGGCACACGTGGGTCGACCTTATTCAGCACGATCGAGTACCGGAGGTGGCGCGGCTCGATGAGTCGTTGAATGGTGCGCACCGTGGGCTCGACCGCGAGCGGCTCCGGTGTCATCGGGACGAGCGCGTAGTCCGCGGCATCCAGCACCGTTTCCAGGATGCGGGTGTCCTCCAAGCTGCCGGGAGTGTCCACGACGACGAAGTCGAAGTTGCCCTCCAGGAGCGGCAGCCGCGCGACCATCGCCGGCTGCTGCGCGCCCGCGAACGTGAACGGGAGCGGACGGTCAGCGTTCTCCGCCCACCACACCGTCGAGCGCTGCGGATCCACATCCACCAGCAGCACCTGATGCCGGCGAGACAGGGCCGCGGCGATCTGCATCGCGACGGTTGTCTTCCCGACTCCGCCCTTCTGGTTCGTGACTGCGATGATGTGCATCAGAACCCCTTTCTGTGCGATTCCCGATTGGGTATTGACACCAGTAGACGTCTTAGACGTACAGTTAGTCAAGACCCGGGCTGCGATTCCTGATCGCGGTAGAGCAAACTAAGGGGGTGAAGGTCGACGTGAAGACAATCGACGGCAAGAAGATGACGCCGCAGGCGGCAACCGCGTCCGTCGGTTCCGCACTGCGGATCGCGCCCGGGTTCACCGCTACGACTGTGGACGAGATCGCCGGCGTCGAGACGACGCTGGAAGCCCTGTACGAGGAAGACGAGGGGCGCTACATCGTGTCCACCATCGTGAACCGCGGCATCCGTAAAGGGTTCGACGAGATCGCCATCCGCCACACCGCGCCACAAGCGATCCTGCAAGCCGCGATCCCGCACTGCGTCGCCGTGAAACTCGAGCACGGCTGGTTCACTGTCGCGGAGCTTTCCTCCTCCGAAGGACGCATCATCCCGGAGTGGCTCGCAGCGGAGGTCGTTAAGCGCGGCTCGAAGTCGGATCGCATGGAAGTGATCCAGATCCTCTACGGCGCCTCCGCGCTCGCGGGGCTCCCCCCGACGAAGTTCATCCAGCTCGAGCTCGGCATCCCGCACCGCACCGCCTCCGACTGGATCGGCAAAGCCCGCACCGCCGGATACCTCAAAGGCATGAGCTACACCGCCGGCCGACAGGCGGATGACTGATCTCTTCGAACCCACCGCAACTCGAGGCCAGGGTGACGAGCGCGAACACCTCGACTGCTTCTTCTACTCCGAAGCCGAGGCCGCGGACCGGCTCGGCATCCACAGGACGACACTGCGCACACTTGCGCTTGCCGGCAAGTCACCGGTCGAACCTGTGCACGTCACAGAGCACCGCCGACTTTACCGCCGCATCGACATCCATCGCCTCGCCGGCCTCGACACGTGAGCATCGAAACGCGAAAGAACGCCGCTGGTGCGACCTACTATCTCGTTCGCATCAAGTCTGGGCGTGTGTTCGTCGGCTCGAAAGCCTTCAGTCTCAAACGCGACGCTGAGGCATGGGAGCGGGACCAGCTACATCGCCTAGAAACAGGCAGACCGCTGCCGCCGAAGAAGTCGTTCACACTCAGCCAGCTCGTCGACATGTTTATCGAGTCCCGCAGTCGCGGCAACGCGCACACCCTGAACACCGACGCCAACAACCTCAACGCCCTCTCGAAGCACATTCTTGCGCGACCACTTGCTTCCATTCACTCCAGCGACCTTCGAGAACACCTTCTCGCTCAACTGAGACGGGGCAAGGCCCCGTCGACCGTCGCCCGCGCCAAGACGACCCTCAGCGCGCTATTCACCTACGCCGACGAGCAAGGGCTCCTGCACCAGCCGCACCCCGTCCGCACGATGAAAAAAATCCCCGAGTTGAGCACCGTTGCGCAACACGCCGTCAGCCCCAAGGACGTGCCCGACGCGGACCGGTTGGCCGAGCAGCTCTCCCGCGTTCGCACGCGTCGACCTGACGTCGCAGATGTCTTCGAGTTCATGTCGCTCACCGGCATTCGCTGGGGCGAGGCGCGTGCGCTCCGCGCTGACTCCTTCTCGCGACGCCCCTTGCCGCAGCTGATCGTTGAGCGCTCACATTCGGACAACTACGACGAGAAGGATCCCAAGTCCTGGCGGGGGGAGCGCGCGGTTCCGCTTTCTCCCCGCGCACTCGAAATCTTCACCAAGTACGCGAAGGACCGGCAACCGGGCGACTACTTGTTCAAGAACCAACACGGACGTCAGCTCTCCGTCGGGACTGTGCGCAAATTCCCTCTTGGTTTCACACGGCACGCACTGCGCCACTTCGCCGCGTCAACGTGGCTTCGTCTTGGAACGCCCGTGCACGAAGTCGCGGAGTACCTCGGCGATGAGCCGCGCACAGTGCTCGCTGTCTACGCCCACATCCTCGGCGAGCGTCAACGCCGCGATCACGCCACACGACTGGCGAACGCGGAGGCCGCAGATACGACGGGGGCAACCTGGGGGCAACCTGGCCGGAATCTCGACCCGGTTTTCGGTCCGACCGAACAAGGTTGACGATGACGCGATAGGCCCTCTGACCAGGAGTTTTCTTGGCGGAGACGAGGGGATTTGAACCCCTGGACCCCTTAGGGGGTCTCCACCTTAGCAGGGTGGTGCACTAGGCCGGACTATGCGACGTCTCCAGAACATCCGCGCGAAACGGCGCGGATGCACTCGGGCAATCATAGCC